>ENA-OQNO01000015-OQNO01000015.1-human-gut-metagenome-genome-assembly--contig:-NODE-15-length-235219-cov-5.866074_pt1 | contig 235219 bp, 205 predicted proteins | sample MGYA00242629_ERZ504880 | MGnify/ENA primary metagenome ERZ504880 (study PRJEB26092, sample SAMD00036377) | human gut metagenome | host: Homo sapiens | study: EMG produced TPA metagenomics assembly of... | reverse complement strand
CTGTGCAACTGGGTATGGCCCATGACCATGAGTCCCACCAAAGCGCGCGATTACCGCGGCGACCTCGACCTCGAGGCCAAGTTCTTCAAGGCCGTCACCGGCGAGGACGTGACCACCGACGACCTGTATAAGAAGGGTGCCAAGATCATGACGCTGCAGCGCGCCAACACGGTGCGCGGCATGACCGGCCCGGACGGCGCCGTCGGATGCACCGACCTGCGCACCGTGCACGACACCATCACCGAATGGGTGTTCACGAAAGACCCGGACATCAAACCCTTCTCCGAGGGCACCGACAAGATGGATCGCGACGATTTCCAAACCGCGCTCGGCATGGTGTACGACACGTTCGGCTGGGACGAACAGCTGGGCTGCCCGACGGCCGACTGCCTCGATTACTACGACATGTCCGACATTAAAGAGGACCTTGCTTCGTTGAATCTGCTTCCGTAAGCTTCGCTCCCCACTCACAGCACGAACGAAGGCCCCCGGTATCCGGGGGCCTTCGTCAAAGGGGGAGATGGTACGTTGGGGGAACTACGCCGCGTCTTGCTGGGAGCTGCTGTTGCCGCCGAAGAGGCGCTCGAGCATGGACTCCTGGGCGTTGTTCTGCTGGGTCGAGGCGTTCTGGGTGCTCTCGTCGGAGCCGAGCGTGACCTCGATCTGCTTGGTCTCGCCGTTGCGGTTCACGTCAAGCGTCACCTTGTCGCCGGGGTTCTTGGAACGGACGTCCAGCATGAGGTCGCTGGCAGATTCCACGCTCTCGCCGTCGAACTTCGTGATGATGTCGCCTTCCTGCAGGCCGGCCTCGGCAGCGCCGGAGCCCTCGCTCACCGCGGCGACGTACGCGCCGGCATCAGCCGACAGGCCGTAGCGCTGGGCGTTCTGAGCGTTCACCGTGGACAGGGACACGCCGAGCTGTGCATGGGTCGGGGTCTTGCCGTCGATGATCTGCTGGGCAAGGTTCACCGCGTAGTTCACCGGAATGGCGAAGCCGACGCCGGAGTAGTTGCCCGAGTAGGACGTGATCAGCGTGTTGATGCCGATGAGCTTGCCGTCGGCGTCCACGAGGGCGCCGCCCGAGTTACCGGGGTTGATGGCCGCGTCGGTCTGGATCATGTTCGGGTAGATGGTGGTCTCGCCGGAGCTCTGGCCGTACTGGTCGGTGCTGGCGTCCATGATCTGCGAACGGCTGGTGGCCGACACGATGCCGGTGGCAACGGACTGCTCGAGGCCGAACGGGCTGCCGATGGTCATAACCCACTCGCCGATGATGAGGTCGTCGGAGTCGCCGATCTCAACGGGCGTGAGGCCGCTCGCGTCCTTGGCCTTGATGACCGCGATGTCGGAGCTGGGATCGCTGCCCACGACCTCGGCGTCGTAGGTTTCGCCTTCGATGGTGACCTTGTACGCGTCGCCGCCTGCGATGACGTGGTAGTTCGTAATGATGTAGCCGTCGGCCGTCAGCACGACGCCGCTGCCGAGGGAAGCTTCCGTCAGCGTGCCGGAGTCGGAACCGCTGTTCGTGCCGTTGCCGAACATGCTACCCGAGCTCGACTGGTTGGCGTACACGTCGATGGCCGCCACGGAGGGCAGGGCCTTCTGCGCCACGGCCTCGGCCAGCGTCTGGTCGGACTCGGCGTCGGTGGCATTGATGCTGCCGGAGTTCTGCGAGCCCAGCTGCGTGGACGAGCCGCCGTCGTTGCTGGAAGAGCCGCCCGTGGAGGCCTGCCAAATGCCGAAGCCGCCCAGGCCGATGGCGCATGCCACGGCCGCGCCGCAGAAGGCCAGCAGGAACGTGCGACCGCCGTGCGACTTCCTCTCGACGTTCACCGAGCCCGCCGGATGCTGGGGATGCTGCGGCTGCTGGTAGTATTGCTGCTGCTGATAATATGGCTGCTGGCCCGTGGGGGCCGCGTGCTGGGCATGTTCCTCGCCCTGCGTCGGCGGCACAGGGCCGGTGCCGGGGGTGTTGCCATGCGTATCAGTCATGTGCTTCACGCTCCTTGGATTCGTGATGGTCTCTGATTACTGTACGTACCGATGTAATGCGGTCACCTTATCACGCCGCCTCGCGCAAGGAAGCGCCTCGAAGGCAATTGTCACCTTTGCGACACGGAATTACACCATCTGGTGTACTCCCCGAAACCAAGCCGTACACCCGGAGGAGCACACAGGCCGCGCCGGCCCTTCCAGCAACCGGTTTTCCCAAGAACGTGGCTGCTGACGCACAAGGAGCGCGGTATCATACGAGGCGTTGTCAACGATGCCGTCAGAGGAGCCCGCATGGCTGAATCATCACGCCCGCGCTTGAGCGTGGGGCAGCGCTTCGAGGCGCTGTACGTCCGCTTGCTGCTGCGCCTGCTTCCCCACCTCATCAACCTGTTCAAGCACGTGTCGCCGAAGATTCGCGCGGAGGTGGACTACCTCGAGCCCGGCTACACGTTCATGCTCACCGTGAGCGGCACGAACCTGAGGTGCGCCTGCCGGCGCAGCGCCTCCGGCGCGTTCAAACGCGTGCCTCCCGCCGCCATCGCCACCGACGTGGAACCGGGCAGCGGCCTTGCCAGCGCCGATGCGCACGCGGCCACCGTGGACTACGTCATCGCGTTTCGCTCGCTCGCCTACGCCTTCGCGTGCTTCACGGGCGGCATGACGTTGAAGGCCGCGCTCGCGCAGCGCGCGTTCTCCACGCGCGGGCCCAACAACACGGGCGTCGCCCTCACGTATATGTTCACGGCGCTGCTCAAGCTGTTCTTCGGCTGGCGCGCCGCGTATCGCGCGCCCAAGCCCGCCATGTCAACCCCGCGCGCGTAAGCGCCGCCGTCCGCAAAAGGAGCCCCCCATGAACGGTTTCGAATTCAGCTGCCCCACGAAGATCGTCTGCGGCGCCCACGCGCTTGACAAGCTGCCCGACGAGGTGGCCGACCGCGGCATGTCGCGCCCCCTCGTCATGACCGACGCCGGCCTCATGAAGCTGGGCGTGGCCGCGAAGCTCACCGACGTGCTGGACGCGGCCGGCGTGGCCTACGAGGTGTTCGACCAGGTGCCGCCCGATTCGTCGATGGACGTGGTGAACGAGGTGGCGCGCCTGTACGCGGCGCGCGGCTGCGACGGGTTCATCGCCATCGGCGGCGGCTCGGTCATCGACACGACGAAGGGCGCGGCCGCCTCGCTCGCCTGCGAGGGCGTCGATTTCGCCACCCTGCAAGGTTCCGAGATCCTGCACGCCGACCTGCCGCCGTTCATCGCCGTGCCCACGACGGCCGGCACCGGCAGCGAGGTGACGCTCGTGGCCGTGGTGGCCGACACGCAGAAGCGCGCGAAACTGTCGTTCACCTCCTACAAACTGGTGCCGCACGTGGCCATTCTCGATCCGGCGCTCACCTCGTCGCTGCCGCCGAAGCTCACCGCCACCACCGGCATGGACGCGCTCACCCACGCCATCGAGGCCTACACGTCCATCCAGAAGAACCCCGTGTCCGATGCCTTCGCCGTGAAGGCCGTCGAGCTCATCGCGGCGAACCTGCCCACGGCCTGCCGCGACGGCGCGAACGCCGACGCCCGCACGAACCTGGCGCTGGCCTCGCTCATGGCGGGCGCCGCGTTCTCGAACGCCATGGTGGGCATCGTGCACGCTATCGGCCACTCGCTGGGCGGGTTGTGCCACATCCCCCACGGCCAGGCCATGATGATGCTGCTTCCCCACTGCGTGCGCTTCAACCTGGACCGCGGCATCCACGCGGGCCTCTACGGCGAACTGCTGGACGCGCTGGCGCCGGCGCGTGCCGCGGGGCTTGGAGCGAACGCCTCGTCCGACGAGCGCGATCGCGCGTTCTGCGAACATCTGGCCTCGCTCAACGACCTGTACCACGACACCTACGGCGTGCCGTTGCGCCTGTCGGAGCTGGGCGTGACCCGCGAAGACCTGCCCGCCGTGGCCAAGCAGGCGCGCTACGACGGCGCCGCGCTGTACAACGAAACCGAGATCACCCTCGAGGACGCGCTCGCCATCCTCGAGGCCGCGTACTAGGAACCCGCACCGCAAAGGAGTGTCGCATGTCCACCGTCCCCACCTTCGAGAGCCTTGCCGACGTCGAAGCCCAAGCGCAGAAGATGCGCGCGTACTTTCAGAGCGGCGCCACGCTGCCCGTGGAGCACCGCAAGCGCGCGCTCGAGCAGCTGCGCGCCTACCTCAAGGCGAACGAGGAGCGCATCCTGGCCGCGCTGACGGCCGACCTGGGCAAAGCGCCCTTCGAAGGCTACGCCACCGAGCTCGGCCTGGTGTACGACGAGATTTCCACCTGCCTCAAGCACCTGGGCTCCTGGTCGCGGCCGCGCCGCGTGCCCACCCCCATCGTGCACTTCCACGCCACGTCGAAGGTGTATCCGAGCCCGATGGGCGTCGTGCTGGTGCTGAGCCCGTGGAACTATCCCGTGCAGCTGGCGCTCGTGCCCCTCGTGGACGCCATCGCCGCCGGCAACTGCGTGGCGCTCAAGCCCTCGCGCACCTCGAAGGCCACGAGCGAGCTGCTCATCGAGATGCTGGCCAGCGTGTTCCCGCCCGAGTTCGTGTGCGGCTTCCCCGGATCGGGCGCCATGAACGACTGGCTGCTTGAAACGCGTTGGGACAAGCTGTTCTTCACCGGCAGCCCGAACGTGGGCCACACTATTATGGAAGCGGCGGCGAAGCACCTCACTCCCATGACGCTGGAACTGGGCGGCAAGAGCCCCTGCATCGTGGACGAGAGCGCCAACGTGAAGCGCGCGGCGCAGCGCATCGCCTGGGGCAAGGGCATCAACTCGGGGCAGACCTGCGTGGCGCCCGACTACTTCCTCGTGCACGAGCGCGTGGCGGACAGCCTCGTGGAGCAGCTCGACGCGTGCTTCCACCAGTATTACGGCGCGGACATCCTCGCCTGCGGCGAGTGGCCGCACATGATCAACCGCCGCCATTTCGATCGCGTCATGGGGCTCATCGAAAACCGCAATCCCGACGCATCGGTGGCGTTCGGCGGACACGGCGACGCCGAGACGCTGCGCATCGAGCCCACCTGCCTGCGCGGCGTGACGCTGGAAGACCCCGTCATGAACGAGGAGATTTTCGGGCCCGTGCTGCCCGTCATCACGTACAAGACGCTCGACGAGGCCTTCGCCATCGTGCGCACCTTCGAGAAACCGCTGGCCACCTACATCTTCAGCGACGACAAAGCCGTGCAGCAGCGCGTGATCCGCGAGCTGCCGTTCGGCGGCGCCACCATCAACGACGTGGTGGTGCACCTCGCGAACAACCACATGGGCTTCGGCGGCGTGGGCAACTCCGGCATGGGCGCCTACCACGGCAAGGTGGGCTTCGACTGCTTCACGCACTACAAGTCCACGCTGACGAAGGGCACGTGGATCGAGATGCCCATCCGCAACCCCCCGTTCGGCGACAAGATCAAGCTGCTGAGGCTGCTCATGAGGTGACGCTCGGGACAACGGTTCTATCTCGGATAGACAAGAGTATGCAACAGCGCGGCCGTTCTGCACATCGCTGAAAACGAACACGCGTGCCCGGCATCCTTGCATTGCCGAGCACGCGACTTGCCTCGGCCCTGAGGGGAGGGGCCGAGGCCGAATCGGAATAATCAAAAACTTAACTACTTCGCCTGCGACACGGCATCGTCGACGGCAGCAAGCAAACCGTCGCTTGCAAGCGTCGCACCCGACACCGCGTCGACGCCCTCTGTACCGCCCGCAGAGACAATCGCACCGGGCATATCCGACCACACCGCATCCGTGACGCCTTCGGTCTCGTGTTGCTCCACTACTTCAACGGCCACGACCTTGCCGCCCTCAACTTTTACCTTCGCCTTGATAGACCCATGCAGGCCCTTGCCGACGCCAAGATACTCGCTGTCGCCCAAATCGACGTCGATCTCCTGCTCGCTCTCATCAAGATCGTTGCCCAACGATTGCGGAGAAGAGGCGACAATAGCCAACTGCACCTCCTTCTCTTCTTTCGAAGCAGCGGCGTTCCTGCCCGCCTCGCGCCCCGTGTACATGGTTTCAGCGATATTGCCGCCACCCCAGTACACACCCGCCCAGAACGACCCGAGTTCTCCGGCGCTATACAGCTGGGGAATGGGGTTGCCTTCAGTGTCGAGCACTTCACACTTGATGTTGCGGCGCGGACCGGCTTGCGAATTCACGCAACAAGGATGCAGTCGCACAGCGTGGAATGGTGCGGTTTCCACTGGCTTCAGGCTGACGGCGGCCCGTTCGAAACGCGGATCCTCCCCTGCCTCGCAGAAGCCGTTGTACTCTTCGGTTGTCGAAACGAGCGCTTCCGTCTCAAGACCGATCTTACCCGCGAGCTCCTCGATAGTGTTTGCGCTCACGATCTCCGATTCATCGGTTACACTGATCACGCCCGAGCCATTGCGCGCCGTGTCATCCATAATGGCCCACATCACATCGGGCACAGGCTGGCTCATCCACGTGCCACCGATGTTCACATGACCGTGCTTGTGCCAGTCGGATTCCTTCATAAAGCGTTTGGCGTTACCGCCCACGTAGAAACAGTTGCCCTCAACGGTGATGCGCTGCGGCATGGTGCCGTTAAAGATGCCCCTATCGACATCGGGATATTTCGTGGTGATCCAAGGGCCGGAAAGAGCGTCCATGTGCCAGAGGTCGGCACCGACCGATATTCCCATCTTGATGCCGTCGCCCGTGTTGTAGATGGAGCCAAGCGGCAACGCATTCGGCCATTGGGCGAATGTTTCGTACATTTCGGAGCTTGCTTCGTAGCTGCCGCATGCGAGCACCACGCCGTTTTTCGCTCGAACGTTCACGGTTTTGCCGTCTCGCTCAACAACCACGCCCAGCACCGTCTTGTTGAACGGATCCTGAATAAGGGCCGTTGCAGGAGACTCGTACCAAACATCGATCGCGTCTGCACGATCCACCACGTTTTTTCGCATGAGGTTCCAGTACTTCTTCTCGCCGTTATCGGGGGCATTCACTTGATACGACAAAACCTTGCCTCCGTTGGCCTCGCCGTTGGGCCAAAAACCCCACTCTCCCGCCAACGTCAGCTTTCCATCAACCTCGACCGTCCACGATTCCAGCTCCTCGAACGGCGGCCAAGCTACCTGTGCGTCTCCGCCACCGCCCGCCTTCTGCTCCGGCAGGCCGAATTGGTCGGCACCCATGGTCTTGATCCATTCAATATTTTCGAGCGATCCCTTCACCATAAAATCGATGATCTCGTCCGTCGCGGTTTCGAATCCTGCAGCAAATGCCTTCATGGCCGCCACGCCGGAATCGTAATCCTTTGGCGTAAGCGCATACTGCTCGCAGTAGCGCGTATTGCCGCCTTCATCGCCATAGGGCGCTTTTTCAGTCAACAGAACCTTGGCTCCCGCGTCCGCACTCGTGATAGCCGTGACGGATCCTGCGCCGCCCCACCCGACAACTACGACGTCGTACTCGGCATCCCATGCGACGGTCTCAGCGTATTTGAAACTCACGTGCTCCGTCGAACCCGAAGCGCTCTGCGGCGCGCAGCCCGTAAGACCCGCACCCGCTCCGAACGCCCCAATCGCGGCAATGCCCGCACCTGTCAAGAAGCTGCGCCGTGAAACCTGCGTTTTCCCCATCGTTCTCTCCCTTGTGTCGTTATCGAACCCGTATTGCCTAAGATGCCTTCCGGCACCTTGCAAGGCTTATGGTGACCTGAAGAGACCGAGCGCAGCATCGCCCAAAAGTGGAGAAACAACTCGTCTAGGATAAAATCACCCAAAAGACTTATAGGCAAAACCAGTCAAAAACGAGAAGTACGGTATGATCGAAGGACAAGGGGAACGAGGATATCTTCACGCTGACCACAAGCAAGGGGAGCCATGAAACAAACGTTACCGCTACCGACAAAAAGGTACGTTCTCACCATCGCCGGCGTCACTCTGCACTGGACCGCCAGCATCCTTGGACTGCTTGCATGGACATCGGTAAAACCCCCTATGCAAACGCTTTCCCTCTTCGGAGCCACGCTTGCTCCGACCGGTGCCGTAAGCATCGCGCTTTTTGCCCTCCTGCTCACCCTACTCGCACGGTGCTTTCGTCACCCTTCCGCCCAAAAAGCCATGGGGCTGGTTTCCCTGGCAGCGAACGGCGTGGCCTTTACAGGTCTCATGGCGCTCTCTTCGAACACAGACAATGAAATCGCCGCTTACGTCGCGACAATCGGACGCGATATAGGCTCAGCATGCCTCATACTGCTTTGGGGCTTAAGGTTTGCCTCACTGGACAAGCACGAGGCTGGTCATGTCATAGCGACATGCGCACCGCTCACAATCATCACCTACTGCCTCGTAGTGGGAATCGCCTCGCACGAATCGATTCTCCCGGTCTTGGAGTTCGTGTACTGCGTATCCAGCCTTTGCTTCTTAGCGACCATCGTGCCCGTGCCACGCGTCCGTCAATCGAAAAGCGGGCGCCCTCGAGTGAAAATAGCGGCGTTTTACGCTTCGCGAGCGGGATTCGGATTGGCAATCGGAGCCTTCTCCGTTTGCACCGTGCCGGTCGATTCGCACGCGCTGTGGCCAGTTGCACTTGCTATCGGACTTGGCGGAGTCGCGTTCTTCGTCTACTCCAGCGTTCGTTCGGACGAATCGCATCGCATGCTCACGCTGCTTCCCCTGCTAGCTTCCGGATGCATTCTCGCGCCACTGCTCGATCACGGGTTTTCGTCCATCGCTGAAGCCGCGAGCGCCATCGCTTGGTTCTCGTGGATTCTGCTGTCTTCGTTCCAGCTATCATCGCTGCGAGAAACGTTCCGCCTGGATGCCGCATTCCTTTCGTTCTCCGAGAAAGCTGTACTCCTGACTTTTTGGGCCATCGGAACCTTTACGGGCAAACTTGCTCTTGGAGTATTCGGGGATTCCGGCATCCTCGACTCCGGAGCAACCTTCATCGCTGCCGCGCTCATGTACGCCACCGTCATTGGAGCCACCTATTCCCTCATGCGCCAGACGTTCGACCACGATCAGAGCACGCTCGCAGACGCGCTTTCTCAAGAGTTGACCCGACCAGAAAAAGAACGCCAGCAGAAGCTCTACGATGATATTGCAGAAAACTACCGGCTCAGCCCGCGCGAGAAAGAAGTGTTCGTTATGCTTGCGCAGGGACACACGCGACCCTATATCAAGGAAAAACTTGTCGTGTCTGACGGCACTGCGAAATCGCATATCGCTCATGTATACCGCAAGCTAGGCATTCACAAAAAAGAGGAGCTTTTGCAGTTCATTGAACGAGGCACGCACTTGGAACCGTAGGAAAACGAGCATCCGAAGCGCGCGCCTCGTATCGGCTGAGCAAGTCGCTGCGCTTTCTAGCCTACTTCTTCTCGACCGGGACTTGGATCTCGGTGAGCCATTCGCTTTCGGGAATGTTGTTCCAGATGCCGTCGATGTAGCTTTCGCGCGGCAGGTCGACCATGCGGTAGCCGTTCTGCTCCACCCAATCCATCGCGAACGCGTAGGCGCGCGGCAGGTCGGCGTACGGGCCGCGGTGCATGACGGACACGACGGTGGCCGCAGGCACCTCTTCGAACACGATGCCGTCGGTTTCCACGCCGTATTCCTCGACGGCTTCCGAATACTTCATCGTGATGTCGCGCTCTTTGTACTCGCCGTCGAGGTACGTGATGAAGCAGTACTCGGGCGTGGCGCACGCGAGATCGGGGTTCGCCGCTTTCACGGCGCGGCCGATGGCGGGAATGACCTCGAAGTACGCGGAATAGGTGGGGACGGTCATCGTTTTGGAGAACACGATGCAGCTGGGAAGCTCTTTCATAGTTGCCTGATAGTCCATGGGAAACCCCTTTTCTTCGTTGTCGAGCATGAATGCGATGCGCGCAAGACGGTCTTGGCGCGCGGCGAGCTCTCGTTCGATCTCGTCGCGACGCTGCATGAGGATGGGACGCGGATCGGCGCCGTGCACGATGGCCGCCACCTCGTCGATGGACAGCCCCGCCTGCCGAAGCGCCTGGATGCGGTGCAGCTCTATGAGCTGGCGCGTCGTATACAGCCGGTACCCGGTGGCGCCGTCGACGGCCTCCGGATGCAGCAGCCCGATGCGGTCGTAGTGGTGCAGCGTCTTGATGGTGGTCTTGCCCATCTTCGAGAACTCTCCGATGTAGAACACGGTTCTCACCTCCTTCGCATCGCATTCAACAGCCTCCTGCATGAGGAGGGTCAAGGGGTTCGGCGAAAAAACTTCGCGAAATGTCGTCGGGTGCAGCATCGCACGAAACCGGCGGCGGCGCACGCGGCGGCGACGAAATGAGGAGGTTTTGCGACGAGTGAAACAATACGGCAACGCGAGACGTGTTCGTGGTGAGGGGGATGTCTTTCAGGTTGTTTTCAACATCGTCCGATATGCTCGGAACATGCCGATCGAAGAGAAGGGTGCGACCATGGCTTTCGAACCGACCGAACGACGCACCTCCCGCGTTCGCACCACCACGTACCGGCGTCGGCTGTTCGCCCGGCAGTTCCTCCCCCATCCGCGCCGCGGCACGCGATCGCTGTTCAGCCGGAGACGCGGCCGGTGGGCCGCCACGCGCCTGTGCTTCGGAGCGGCAACCGTGCTCCTGGCCGCCGTGGTTGCCTTCCCGCTGCTGTCGTCGCGGCTAGCCGTCGCCGATATCGATGCCGAGCAGCGCGCCACAAACGACGTGGCCGCCCTGCAGGCCGAAAGCTCCGACACGCAGCGTTCCGTCTCGATCGACGTGCCCGCCGAGCAGCAGTACCCCGAGCTGCCCACCGGATGCGAGTCCGTCGCGCTGACGAACGCGCTGCTCTCGTTCGGCTTCGACCTGGAGAAAACCACCATCGCCGACGCATGGCTGCCCCTCAGCGACAGCACGTTCGTCTCGGCGTTCCTGGGCGACCCGTACTCGACCGACGGCCACAGCTGCATGGCGCCGGCCATCGCGAGCACCGCGTCGGCGTACCTGGCCGCCCAGGAATCTTCCCTTCAGGCGTTCGACATCACGGGCTCGTCGCTCGAGGACGTGCTTGCCGAAGTGGAGGCCGGCCATCCCGTCATCGCCTGGTGCACCATCGACCTGGCCGACCCCGGCACCGCCTACCAGGTGGCGCGCGAGGGCGACCGGACGTACCGCCTGTACGCGAATAGCCACTGCGTGGTGGTGAGCGGCTACGACCTGGACGCGGGCTTCGTGCTGGTCAGCGACTCGCTGGCGGGCCAGGTGAGCTACGACCTGCAACTGTTCGCCTCCCGCTACTACGAACTGGGCGCCCAAGCCGTCGTCATCAAGTAACCCCGCCGGCCTGTCGGCTACCCCTCGGCGTGCGCGGCGCGCAGGGCGGCGATTTCCTCGGCGTAGCCGGAGAGGGCCTCGTTGGGGGTTTCGAGGAAGTACGGCAGGTGGCGCAGCTTCGGGTGGTTCGTGAACGCCGCGAGCGCGTCGAAGCCGATGGTGCCTTCGCCGATGCGGGCATGGCGGTCTTTGTGCGACCCGAGGCCGAACTTGCTGTCGTTGAGGTGGACGGCGCGCAGACGGTCGAGGCCGATAACGCGGTCGAACTCGTCCACGACGCCGTCGAGGTCGCCCGCGATGTCGTAGCCGGCGGCCCACACGTGGCACGTGTCGAGGCACACGCCCATGCGGTCGTTGAGCTCGATCTTCTCGATGAGCGTTGCCAGCTCCTCGAACGTGCCGCCGATCTCGGAGCCCGAGCCCGACATCGTCTCGAGCAGCACCGTGGTGGTTTGCCCGGGCTGCAGCACCTCGTTGAGCACGGCAGCGATATTGTCGATGGCCACGTCCACGGGCTGCCCCACCGCGGCGCCCGGGTGCATGTTGTACAGCTGATGGGGCGTTTCCTCCATACGCACGAGATCGTCGCCGAGCACCATGAGGGCGAAGTCGTGCGTCTTCGGCACGTTCGACGCGGGGTTCACCGTGTAGGAGGCGTGCGCGAGGATGGTTTCAATGCCGTGTTCGGGCGCGAACTGGCGAAACGCCGCGATGTCCTTCGGGTCGATGGCCTTCGCGCGGCCGCCGCGCGGGTTGCGCAGGAAGAACTGGAACGTGTTCGCGTCGATGGACACGGCGTCCTTCGCCATGTGGAGGTAGCCCTTCGCGCTTGAGAGATGGCATCCGATGGTGAACATGGGCGCGCCCTTTCCGATCCTGTAATCGTTACGTATATGGTAGCAGATAAAGACGCGCCCGCGACGGTGCCGACGAATTCTCCGTTACGCGCGATCGTGCGCTTTCCGCAGCTCCTCGATGGCCTCGCCGTACTTCGACAGCGTCGGCTCGGGCGCTTCCAGGTAGAACGGGATGTCCCGCAGCTTGGGATGGTTCGTGAGGGCGGCGAGCGCCTTGAGGCCGATCCGCCCCTTCCCGATGGGCGCGTGGCGGTCCTTGTGCGACCCGAGGGCATCCTCGCTGTCGTTGAGGTGGATGGCGTGCAGTTTGTCGAGTCCGATGACGCGGTCGAACTCGTCCACCACGCCGTCGAGGTCGCCTACGATGTCGTAGCCCGCACCCCACACGCGGCATGCGTCGAAGCAGACGCCTACGTGATCGGCCAGTTCGATCTTGTCGAGGATGGCAGCCAACTGCTCGAACGTGCTGCCCACCTGCGTGCCCGAGCCCGCCATGGTGAGCAGCAGCAGACGCGTGGTCTGCGAGGGCGTCACCACGTCGTTGAGCGCGTCGGCCACCTTGCCGAGCGCGACGTCGACCGGTTGCCCGAGCGCGCTGCCGGGTTGCAGCGCGTACAGCATGTGCGGCGTCTCCTCCATGCGCGCCAGATCTTCCGCGAGCACCATCATGGTGAAGTCGTGCTCGCTCATCTTGTCGCTTGCGGGATTCACGGTGTACGGCGCGTAGCCCATGATCACCTCGATGCCGTGCTGGGGCGCGTACGCCTTGAAGTCTTCGAGGTCCTGCGGGTCGAGCGCCTTCTGCGCGCCGCCGCGCGGGTTGCGGGTGAAGAACTGGAACGTGTTCGCGTCGATGGACACGGCGTCCTTCGCCATGCCGAGGTAACCGTCTTTATCCGAGAGATGGCATCCTATGGTGAACATAGCGCATCCTTTCCATCAGGGAGGTTTGCCAGCATCGTAGCCGAAGGAGGGACGCGGAGGGCAGGCGCGAGGGCGCTTGCACGCACTTGTTGGAAGGCCGTTGCGCGATCGTGCGCAGGCGCACTCAGACCCAGCCGAAGAAGGCGGCTACGAGGCGGAGGCCGTAGGCGATCACCACGAGGCCGCATACCACGTTGATGACGCGGAGGATTCGGTCGTTGAAGCGGCTGCCCAGGGCCGAGACGATGAGCGCCATGCCGGGAAACCATACGAGGGACGCCATGCAGGCGCCCGCGACGAACGCGAGGCCGTCCGCGCCGCCGAACGTGGCGCGAAAGGCGCCCAGCATCATGGTGCCGTCGATGAACGCCTGCGGGTTGCACCAGGTCACCAGCAGCGCCGCCACGAACACGCCGCGCAGGCCGGGCTGGTTCATCCGTGCGCGCGCCGCGTTCCCGGCCGCATCTTTCTTGGCCGGTTCAGCATCCTTCTTGCGGCGCGGCACGATGAGCACGATGCCGATGGCAATGACGAGCCCGCCTCCCACCAGCTGCATGAGCGGCCCGAGCCAGGGCACGGCGTCCATGACGGCCCCGACGCCGAAGAAGCACGCGAGCGTGAGCGACATGTCGAACAACGTGACGAACAGCGCCGTGATCAGGGCACGGGTGCGCGGCTGCGATACGGCCGCGTTGATGACGAACAGGTTCTGCATGCCGATGGGCGCGACGTACGCGAGCCCCATCGTGAACCCCTGCAGCATTACCGAAAGCATCATGCAATCAACCTGCGTTTCTGGTACCGTGTTCCCAACCTTACCCCACGCGCTCCGAAAGCGAGATATCCATGATACGCGAAGCGACGCCGCTCGATCTGGAAACCGTCACGATTCTTGCCGCGCGGCTCTGGCCCGAGCACACGCCCGCGCAGCTGGAGCCCGAATTCGCCGAGCTGCTTGTCAGCGACGAGGCCGCCGTCTTCCTGCTGCTCGACGGCGATGCGCCGGCCGGGTTCGCCCAATGCCAGCTGCGGCACGACTACGTGGAGGGCACCGACTCGAGCCCCGTCGGCTACCTCGAGGGCATCTACGTCGAGGACGCGTGCCGCCAGCGCGGGCATGCGCGCGCCCTGCTGAGCGCCTGCGAAGCATGGGCGGCCGCGCACGGCTGCACCGAGTTCGCAAGCGACTGCGAGCTCGACAACGAGGCGAGCCGCGCCTTCCACCTGCGCGCCGGCTTCGAGGAAGCCAACCGCATCATCTGCTTCGCGAAGAATCTGTAGCGCTTACGATGCGCCCGCCAACAAGAGCTTCTTGAGCTTGGGGGCGACGGCGTCGGGGAGTTCGGGGGACAGGACGTGCGCGATCTCCTCGATGGACACGCGCATGCCCGTTTCGGCGCGATACGCCATGAGCCCGAGGATGCCGCTCACCACGAACTCGAGCACGATGCGCGCGTCGCCTTCGAGCGACGCATGCTGTCCGGCGGCGAACGCACCTGCCCACAGCTCCATGATGGCGCCCTTCACCCGACGGTTGACCAGCGGAGACGAGGCGTTCGCCAACAGCAGGCACAAGTGATCCACGTTGTGCTGGTACTTCTGCAAAGCACGCGAAAGCTCGTGGTCGCGATCGGGCGTCGTCGTGTCGCCCGAGAAGTGCATGAGCAGAAACCCCGGCAGTTCCTTCGGCAGGTTGCGATCGATCATGTCGTCGAGCATCGCGTAGATGTCGTCGTAATAGTAGTAGAAGGTGCCGCGGTTGCACCCGGCCCGCGCGGCGAGGTCGCCCACCGTCATGCGGTCGATGGGCGTCTCGGCGATGAGCTCCCAGAACGCGTCTTCGAGCCGCTGCTCAACCGACGGCCCCGCCGCATCCTTGCGCGGTCGCGCCATGGCGGCCTCCTCTCGGCCCGGCGTAATCCAACAGGCGCCCGGCGTTTGTTCGTTTTTTCCAACACGCTGTTTGATTATGATAGCAGAAACGGATACTCGCAACCGAAAAGGACGCACCATGGAGCACCATCAGCCGATGATCGCGTTTTCCGACGTGAGCATGCGCTTCGGGCGCAAAACGTCCCTGGGGGACGAACGCAAAACCGTGCTCGACCACGTGGACCTCGATGTGCCCGCCGGGCGCATCGTGTGCCTGCTCGGGCCGTCCGGATGCGGAAAGACCACCATGGTCAGCCTCATCATGGGCATCCTCGTGCCAACGTCCGGCAGCGTGCGCGTGCTGGGCGAGCAGGCACCCTACCCCACGGCGCGCAGGCGCATCGGCTTCATGCCGCAGGATACGGCGCTGTACGAGGACGTCACCGCCGAGGAGAACCTGCGGTTCTTCGGCACGCTCAACGGCATGCGGAAGACCGAGCTCGCGCCCGCCATCGACGACATGCTGGCGTTCACGCGCCTCGAGGACGATCGCCGCCGTCTCGCAGGCGCGTTCTCGGGCGGCATGAAACGCCGGCTGTCGCTGGGCGTGGCGCTGCTGCACCGCCCCGACCTGCTCGTGCTCGACGAGCCCACCGTGGGCCTCGACCCCGAGCATCGCCGGCGCATCTGGGAACACTTCCGCGAGCTGGCGGCCGGAGGCGCGACCTTGCTCGTGACCACGCACATCATGGACGAGGCGCTGCAGTGCGACGAGGTTGCCATGCTGCGCGACGGGCACCTCATCGCCTACGACACCCCCGCCGCCCTGCTCGAGCGCACCGACACGGCCAACCTCGAGGACGCCTTCCTCGCCTTGGCGGCCGACGGCGCGCGGAAGGAGGCGCATCATGCGTAACGCCCTGGCCATCGCACGCCGCGTGCTGTCGCAGTTCGCCCACGACAAGCGCACGCTCGCCCTGCTGTTCGTGGCACCCGTCGTGGTGCTGTGGCTGCTGTCGGTGCTGCTCGGCGCCGACGCCTACGAGCCCCGCCTGGCAACGGTGGACCTGCCCGCCAGCTTCCAAACCGCCCTCGACGAGCAGGACGCCCGCATCACCGACACGAGTCAGGCTGAAGCCGAGCGCCTGCTGCGCGCGAACGAGGCCGACGCCGTGCTGCGCATGCGCGACGACACCACCCTCGAGATATGGGCCGAGGGCAGCGATTCCACGAAGACAGCCGCCGCAGCGAACGTGGTGGCGAAGGCGCTGAGCGAGGCGCAAAAGGATGCGGCCGACGAGATGAAGGCCGACGTCGAAGAGCGCACAACGGCCATCGAGGACGTGCTCGTCGCGCAGGGTGTGAAGGGCGGCCCACTCGCCGACGAGCTCGATTCCTTCGACTTCGACATGGCGGATTACCTGCCGGTGCAGGATATGGAAACCACCTACCTGCACGGTACCGAGGATTGGAAGATGTTCGACTTCTACGGGCCCGTGTTCATCGGCATCTTCGTGTTCGTGTTCGTGTTCCTGACAAGCGGCATGTCGCTCGTGAACGAGCGCGGCGCCGGCACCATGACGCGCTTTCTGGCCACGCCCGTGAAGCCCGTGCAGATCCTCGGCGGGTACACGCTGGGCTTCGGCCTGCTCGCGCTCGTGCAAGCCGCCGTCATCCTGTTCATCGCGCTCACGTTCATCGGCTTCCCGAACGAAGGGGCCGTGTGGCTCGTCACGCTGCTGGTGGTGTCGATGGCCCTCGCGTCGGTGACGCTCGGCCTGCTGGTGTCGGGCCTGGCCAAAAGCGGGTTCCAGGTCATCCAGCTCATGCTGCTGTTCGTGGTGCCGCAAATCCTGCTGTCGGGGCTGTTCGACCTGTCGAGCGCGCCGGAGTGGATGCAGGTGCTCGGCCAATGCTTCCCCATCACGTACGGGGTGGACGCGCTGCGCGCCGTCATGCTGCGCGGCGCCGACTTCGCCAGCGTGGGCATCGACCTCGCCGCGATCTGGGGATTCATCGCGTTGTTCTTCGCGCTGGCCGCCCTCAAGTTCCGCAAAAAGCGCGTGCGGGGGTAAGCTGCGGGGGGCTAGGCTTGCAGGTCCTTCTCCATCATGGCGTAGACTAACACGGCGTTGTTTTCCACGGGGAAGCGCTCGTGGCGCTGCGTGCGGTAGCCGCGGCGCTCGTAGAGGCCGACGGCGGGCAGCGACGCGTCGAGCGCGGCGGTTGCGTGCTCGCGCGCGATCTCGTCCTCGAGGTGCTGCATGATGAAGCTGCCCACGCCGCGTCCCTGAAACTCGGGCGCCACGTACACGCGCGTGATGTGGTTGCCGTCGCGGCAGCCCGTGCCCGCGATGCGCCCGTCGAGCAGCACGACCCCCTCGCGACCTGCCGCAACGTCGGCTTCGATGGCGGCGCGGCTGTGCAGTCCGCAAAACGAGTCCACCACTTCCTGCGGATAGTAGCGCGGATACACGTCCCGAATCGTGCGCTGTACCAGGTCGAACAGCTCGTCAACCTGACCCTGCTCCGCCGCCTCGTAGTGCATCCGCATCCCTTCCGTCGCCCCCTGTTTTCAGCCGTCCATTATCGCACAGCCGCGGGCGACGCGCAGGAACGAACCTATCCCAGCAGGCCCAGCACCACGGCGAGCACCACAAGCGCGACGGACGCTACAAGGGCGACGATGTCGAACGCGGCGAAGGGGTACTCCTTGTAGCCGCTCGACGCCGTGCGCAGGTTGAACCCGCGCACCTCGGCGGCGATGGCGGCGCTGTTCGTCTTGCGCACCGACGACACGAGCAGCGGCACGCACAGCGGCACCATGAGGCGCGCCTTCTTCACGATGCCGCCCGCGTCGAACTCCACGCCGCGCGCGGTCTGCGCTTCCATGATGCCCTGCATGTCGTTCATGAACACGGGGATGAAATGGATGGTGGACGTGAACGTGAAGGCGTACTTGTACGGCACGTGCAGCACCTTCACCACGGCGTTCGTGATGTCGTTCATCTTCGTCACGTAGAACACGAGGAACAGCGGGATGGCGGCGGCCACGAGGCGCACGATGGTGGTGAGCGCCGCGAGCAGGCTCCCCGTGCCGATGTAACCCCACGGTAGCTCGACGAGCACCGCGCCCGTCGGGGTGGTGAGCACCTGCACGACGGCCAGGATGAGCGAGAAGGCGAACACGGCCTTGGCAAGCCCGAGGGTCGGGCGCACCATGCCGCACGAGGCTGCCAACGCGAACCCGACCAGCAGCAACGCAGCCAACAGCACGAGGTTGCTCGTACAGAAGCACGCGAGCGCGAACGCCACGGCGCAGGCCAGCTTCGCCACAGGGTTCATGCGGTGCAGCAGGCTTGTCCCGGGCACGTACTCCAAAAACGCGTTCATCGCCGTCCTCCCTCGTCCATGATGGCGGCGGCCATCTCCTCCACGGTGTTCGCGCGGCCCACGGCGGTGTCGGCCAGGACGGGCAGCGTGCGCGTCAGTTCGAGCGACACCGCCACGATCTGCGGCGGAATGAGCGACGCGCGCTCGAGCGTATCGCGGCGTCGCAGCACGTCGAACACGGGCCCGTCGTCCACCACCTGCCCGTCGCTCATCACGATGCAGCGCGCGGCGTAGTCGGCCACCACCTCCATGTCGTGGCACACCATGATGACCGTCGTGCCGCCCTCGTGGATGCGGCGAATGATGTCCATCACCTTGACGCACTCGCGGTAGTCCAACCCCGTCGTGGGCTCGTCGAGCACGATCACCGGCGGCGCGAGCACCACGATGGACGCGAGCGCCAGCAGCTGCCGCGCGCCTCGGTTCAGCAGGAACGGATCGTCCTCGTGATCGAAGCCGAACTCCTCGATGAGGGCGTCCACGCGCGCCTCGGCACCGGCGTCGAGCGAGCCGAGCGCCTTGAAGCCGAACAGCAGCTCGTCGCGCACGGTGTTGCAGCAAATCTGGCTGTCGGGGTTCTGGAACAGGAAGCCCACCCGACGGGCGAGCTCGCTCGTACGCAGCTCGGTCGTGGGAACACCGTCGATGAGCACCTGGCCCGCACCGGGCTTCAACAAGCCGTTCACCAGGCGCATCGTGGTCGACTTGCCGGCTCCGTTCGTACCGACGAACGCCACGAACTCGCCGTCGGCCACGGTGAAGCTCACGCCCTTCAAGACGGGAAGGGCCGCGTCGTAGGAGACGTGCACGTCCTTGAACTCGATCATGCGACCACCTGCTCGAGCGCGGCGCACGCTTCCTGCACGTTGCGCACGGCCGGCCCCGCGTACGCGCCCTCCGCGGCGAGGCGGTTCATGAGCGTGGTCGATCGCGGGCAGTTGACGCCGATGCGCTTGAGCTCGTCCGAATGCACGAGCACGTTCGCCGGCGCGTCGGCGAAGCGGATGCGGCCCTCGTCCACGATGACCAGCACGTCAGCGTACTGGGAGAGCAGCGCGATCTTCTGCTCCACCACCACAACCGTGGTGCCGTGCTCGCGGGCGTAGGCGGACAGCAGGTCGAACACGCCCTGCGAGCTGGCCGGATCGAGCTCGGCCGTGGGCTCGTCGAGCACGAGCACCTTCGGGCGCATGGCCAGGATGGAGGCGATGGCCACCTTCTGCTTCTGCCCGCCCGACAGCGACGAGATCACGCGGTCGCGCAGATCGGCGATGCCCATGTCGGCCAGCGCCTGCGCCACGCGCTGCTCCATCTCGTCGCGCGGGACGGCGAAGTTCTCCAGGCCGTACAGCACCTCATCCTCCACGATGGACGTGACGAACTGGCTGTCCACGTCCTGGCAGACGCTGCCCACCACGCGCGACAGGTCGGTGAGGGCCGTCTCGCAGGTGTCCATGCCGTCCACGACGACGGAGCCGTAGAAGTCGCCGGGGTAGCAGTGCGGCACGATGCCGTTGAGCGCGTAGGTGAGCGTCGACTTCCCCGACCCGGCCGCGCCGGTGATGCCGACGAACGCGCCGGGCGCGATGGAGAGGTCGATGCCGCTCACCACCGGGCGCGCACCCTCCCGGTATTGGAATGAGAAGTTCGAGATTTCGATCATGGGGATGCTTTCTGTCGTAGGTCGCAGGTTGGCGTAGTAAGTCAGCGAGGGTTTCCGTGGTGCCCCAGATCGTGGGGAGGGCGAGGGCGAAGCGTACTTCGGTACGCGAGTCCTCGGCCTCGCCGCGAGACGGGGTGCCACGGAAAGCCGCAGCGTCGAGTCGTTCCGCCGCTCGTAGAGCGGCGGAATCCTCTAGCGCTTCAGGACTTTCTTGAGCGGCATGGCCAGCACTTGGACGAGGATGGCGTTGAAGGTGGCGGTGCCGAAGACGATGGCGGCGTAGGTGGCGAGCGCAACCATCACGTCGCCGCCGGTGGACACCACGTTGATGTAGATGGCGAGCAGGGCGAACGTGCCGCCGGACACCACCGTGGAGAGGAACGTGTTCACGAGCGGGTTGAGGTCGAGCTTGCCGCCGATGTTCATCGGGATCTTGATGAGCAGGCCGCACGCGAGCGCGCCGAGCAGCTCGGAGGGGATGTTCAGCAGCGGCGTGGCGTTCAGCATGGGCACCTGGCAGATGAGGCCGGCCAACAGGCCGATGATGAGCGCCTGTCCCACCTTCGGCCTCGTGAGGATGATGGCCAGGCAGTACATGGCGATGATGAAGTTCGGCTTCATGCCCATCGACGAGAGCAGCGAGCCCACCGTGAGCTTGAGCACGGCGCCGGCCGCAAGCAGCACGGCGATGAGAATGAGATCTTGGGTGGTGAGGCCCGCCTTCTTCTGCGGAGCCGTCACGTCGCGCTTGCGGCCTTGGCTCGAAGCCGCTCCGGCCGTCTGGGTTGCAACCTCGCGCTTGATCTGCTGTTCCATGTTCCTCAATCCTTTCTTTGGCGGAGTTCCCGCCGGTCTTTGCCCCTCCCGGGGCGTCTGGTTTGCCGGCACGAACTTCGCGGATGAGGATGAACCCCGCACAATCAACGGTATGGTTTCGGCTGCTCACCTCCCACAATGAAAAAGACCTGTCCTTCTCATCGAAGGACAGGTCTTATAACCTGCGGTGCCACCTTCACCGTTGATTCTGCGATGCAGAACCCTCTCACGAACATGCCAACACATGTTCTGCCCTTAACGCAGGCTCACGGTCCAGATACTCAGGTGCCGAAACGCGACTCCCTTTCCCCTTTCCCTCGGCGATCCATTTACCATCCAGCTTCCTGCGGGAATCCCAGCTACGCCCGCTCTCTGTGAGTGCTCATGATGGCTTGACTTTCGCCTCATCGGTTTCAAGGTATTAAGTTGTGGCGCAAACTATAGCACAGCACTGAGGATTGTTGTCAAGAAAAAATTTCAGCTCCGTTGGCGGCATCCCCCGCCGACAGGTAGGCCATGACGAGGCGACGGGTGTCGGTTGCCGAAGGCTCGCTGTCGCCGCAGACGTACAGCATCGAGCGCGTGCGCGCGAGGCCGATGGCCATCGACGAAGCCACGAGCGCCTCCTCTTCCACCGGTTGATCTGCGAGCATGCGGCGTCCGGGATGCTCGGCCAAGTACGAGCGCAGCGCGGCGGCGATGGAGCGTTGCACGGCCAGCAGGTCGCGCTGCCCCTGGAAGAACAGCTGCGGCATGGAGCGCAGCGCCTCGCGCCGCAGCTCCACAATGCTCTCGTCCACGCCGGACGCGAGGCTCGTGCCCACGATGCCCACGAGCACGTCGAGGTAGCACGCCTCGTCATGCTCTTCGAGAATGGCGAACAGGTGCTCGTCGTCGGGAAACGAATCCATGCGGCCCGTGATAGCCGAGGCCTTCGAGGGGAAGTAGTTGAAGAAGGTTTTCTTGGAAATCTCGGCACGCGCGCAGATGTCTTCCACGGTCACGCCGTCATAGCCCCGCTCGATGACCAGCTCGAGCGCCGCCCGCTCCACCGCAAGCCGGGCTTTGAGCTTTTTGCGATACCGCAGGCCTTCTGCCGACGGCTGAACCTGTTCCACGATGCGCGCTTCCTTCCCGTTCCCGCAATGTGCCGTTTCGGTGCAGGGTACCACAACTTTTCAGACAAGGGCTTTTCATCTACTGAATGAATATTTATACTGAGTGTAAATCACGTCATCCGCATGAAAACGGGCGTCTTTGAAGTCGGGTTCGCTGCAATGCTCCCCTTCAAAGGCGCCTTTGTTCGCGGCGCATATCGGAAGGAACAGAGTATATGGGTTTATCGCGTAAGCAGATCGTCATGCTGGCCGTCCTCGTGTTCGGCACGTTCGTGACGGTTCTGAACCAGACCGTCGTGGCACCTGCCCTGCCGTCGGTCATGGCTGAGATGAGCGTCGACGCCTCCACGGCGCAGTGGCTCACCACCGGCTTCACCCTCGTCAATGCCATCATGATCCCCATCACGGCATTCCTGACGGACCGCTTCACCACGAAGCGGCTCTTCCTCGTGTCCATGGTCATCTTCACAGCAGGCAGCGCGCTGGCCGGCTGGGGTCCCAGCTTCGCCGTGCTGCTGCTAGGCCGCCTCGTGCAGGCCGCCGGCGCCGGCATCCTCATGCCGCTCGTGATGACCGTGCTCATGTGGACGTTCCCCGTCGACAAGCGCGGCACGGCCATGGGCCTGTTCGGCATCGTCATCGCGTTCGGCCCGGCCATCGGCCCCACCGTCGCGAGCGTCATCATCGACCGCTACACCTGGCATGACATGTTCTACATCATCACGGTGCTGTCGGCTATCGTGGTGCTCATCGGCGTGTTCGTGCTGCAGAAGGGCGGCGACACGAACAAGGACGTCACCCTCGACGTGCCGTCGGTCATCCTGTCGTCGGTGGGCTTCGGCGGCCTCTTGTACGGCCTGTCCACCATCGGCTCCTACGGCCTGCGCGCCGACGCCATCGCGGGCACGCTCGTGGGCGTGGTGGCGCTCGTGTTCTTCTTCCGCCGCCAGCTGAAGATGGAACATCCCATGCTGCAGGTGCGCGTGCTGCAGAACCGCAAGTTCCTCATCGCCACCATCATCGGCATGCTCGTGCAGGGCGCGCTGCTGGCCGCCGGCATCCTCGTGCCCATCTACCTGCAGTCGCTCATGGGCTACTCGGCCACCGTGTCGGGCCTCGTGCTGCTGCCGGGCGCCATCATCATGGGCGCCATGGGCCCCATCGCCGGCCGCCTGTTCGACAAGCACGGGCCGCGCGTGCTCAGCATCATCGGCATGGGCGTGCTGACGGTTACCACGTTCTGCTTCGCGTTCCTCGGCACCGAGACGGGCCTGATCACGCTTACTATCCTGTACACGGTGCGCCTGTTCTCGCTGTCGCTCGTCAACATGCCCATCACCACGTGGGGCATGAACGCGCTCGACAACGAGCTGGTGAACCACGGCACCTCGGTGAACAACACGTTCCGCCAGGTGGCGGGCTCGTTGGGCACGGCCATCATCGTGTCCGCGTCCACCATCGCCACGAACGCGAGCTCGCGGGTGATGACCCCCACGCAGGCCAGCATCTTCGGCATCGACGTGGCGTTCGCCCTGGCCGGCGTGCTGTGCCTCATCGGCTTCATCATGGTGGTGGCGCTTGTGAAGAACAAGCCGGGCGAGACCGCCGAGCTCGACAAGGACAACGCGCGCCGCACGGTGCTCGAGTCCATCATGAAGCGCGACGTGTTCACGCTTCCGGCGAACGCCACCGTGGCCGAGGCCATGCAGGTGCTCGTGGACAAGCACATCAGCGCCGCTCCCCTCGTGGACGAGCAGGGGCAGGCCGTGGGCTTCGTGTCCGACGGCGACATCATGCGCTACCTGTCGAAACGCAGCACCATGATGATGGACCCGGTGGTCATGATCATGCAGACGGTGGACGCCGACGGCGGCAACAAGGACTTCGCCCGCAAGCTCGACGAGCTCATGACCATGCCGGCGAAGAGCATCGGCGCGAAGGGCATCATCGGCGTGGACGTGCACGCCGATCTCCCCGAAGTGTGCCGCGTGCTGGGCGAGAACCACTTGAAGAAGGTCCCCGTGCTTGACGAGGGCCAGGTAGTGGGCGTGATCAACCGCTCCGACATCACCCACTACTCCATGGAGCAGTACCTGGCCGAACGCGACGCGGTGGACGCCCCGGCGAAGCTCGAGCGCGCCGAGGAAGCCGCTGCGCTGCCCGACGACGAAGCGGTGGCGTCGTCCATCTAACGCGCCCTCCCCTTTTCGCTCCCCCGAGACGGCAGCCGCTTGGCTGCCGTCTTTTTTCGCAGCGTATCCCGCCGCTTTCGCAGGAATCGGCTACGGATTCCCCTTGCATGCTAGCATCTGAGCGTCAGCCTGCCCGAAGGGAACTCCCATGAGAAGACGCCTGCTCGCTCTTGCTATCGCTCTCGCATTCGCCTGCTCGCTCGCCCCCGCCGCCGCATTCGCGAGCACCGTTCCCGTCGCCATCGAGATCGGCGCCGACGGCGCGCCGGTTGAACCGTCGGGCGAAGGCTGGACGTACTCAACCGAAGGGCTCGTCCTGGAAGCGGGATATGCGTTCACGTTCACGGGGCATGCGCTTCACGTCTCGAGCGAGAACCCCCTTCGGAACAACGGCGTCATCGAGGACGGGACGTTCGTCGACGCGTCACAGACATACGGCTTCGCCGTGCGCAACGAAGCGAGCGGCATGATCAGGGGCGGCGAGTTCAGGGGCACCGTGTACAACTGGGGGCTCATCGAGGACGGCGCATTCTATGCGTCCGTGTACAACACGTCGAACAACGCCGGCGCCGGCACTATCGCGGGCGGCACGTTCCGCGACTACGTGACCAATTACGAAGGCGCCACGATTTCGGGAGGCGTGTATAGCGACGGCGGCAACAACAACTCCGTGCAGAACGACGGCACCATCAGTGGCGGTGAGTTCAACATCAGCGTGCACAACGCGGGCGTCATGGGGGGCAACAGCACGTTCAGCGCCTACGTGGAGAACCGTTCCGCTGGAACCATCGAGGGCGGCACGTTCGACGACGAGGTGTACAACACGGGCTCTATCGCCGACGGCTCGTTCAAAAGAACCGTCACCGTAACCGAAGGCGGCACCATCGCGGGCGGAACGTTCGCCTCATCGAGCCGTGTGAAAAGCAACGACGACGGCACCATCACAGGCGGCACGTTCGATGGCACGGTGATCAACGGCGATGTTGATTGGCCGGGCGCCGTCATCAACGGCGGCACATTCACGGGCGTGGTGAAGAACCACGACACCATCGCGGAGGGAACCGACGCCGACGGCAACCCGACGATTCCCCGCTTCGACGCCGTGGTGACCAACGAGTCCGACGGCGTTATTGCAGGTGGCGCGTTCGAGGGGTCGGTCATCCAGAACGACGACGTCATCGCGGGCGGCACGTTCGGCGTCTCGGGCTCCGTGCAGAGCAGCGGCACCATCAGCGGTGGAGCATTCGGCGGCATCGTGGGCAACGAGGCGACAGGCACCATCAAGGGCGGCGAGGCGGATGGCCCCACCTTTGACGGTAGCGTGAGCAACTACGGTGTCATCGCAGGCGGGACGTTCCTGGAAAGCGGGTCCGTTGCCAACCGCAACGCCTCGAGCGGCCCTGGAGCTATATCGGGCGGCGTGTTTCTCGGCACGGTATCGAACGTTGGCGTCATTTCAAACGCAACCGACAGCGACGGCAAGGCGACGATTCCCCATTTCGCTGGCATCGTGACCAACGGGCGCAGTGGCGTTATTTCGGGCGGGCGCTTCGAGCATGCCGTCATCAATCGGAACGGCGCGTTTAATGCGGGCGCTTACCCGGTGAAGTTGAGCCTGACCGGGCTGACTATCAGGGAGTTCACCGAGACTTCGACGCTGGCCACCGGCGACAGCGCAGGGGAAGACACCGACATCGGACGGTACGCAACCTTCGAGAAGGACAGCTCCGAAAGCAATCTGTTCACGCTCGCGGCCGACAAGGGCTATGCGCTTCCCGACACGATCGCGCTGCACCGCGAGTCGCCGGACGGCCCGGAACTCGTCGCGGGAGACGACTACACTTACGATGCGACCACCGGCACGCTTGCGATCAAGAAGAGTGCCGTCACAAGCCCGCTCTATCTCGCAGCAAGCGGAATCCCGATATCGGACCCCGAGCCGGACCCGAGTCCCGATCCGGACCCTGACCCGGATCCTGCGCCGTTGCCCGCAACGCCGGGCGCATCGACGCCCGAGCCGTTGCCGCCGTCGGCCCCTGCGCTTGCAGCGACAGGTGACACCGCTTTGCCGCAGGTGGCGTTCGGCCTCGCCCTGTTCTCCGGATGTGTCCTGATCGTACGCGCAGCACAACGTCGAGCGAATCGACGAAACCAGTCGTAGGTGATCGAGCGGCAAGCCCCCATCCACAGCGGCGGCCTTCATGGCCGCCGTCTCCATGTTGGGCCCCGAACATTCCCCGTTGCATTTTTTACTATCAGTGATAGTATTAGCGGCGAGAGGAAGGAGCCGGCATGGCAAGCAGTTCGATCGAGATCATGATTCTGGGCGCGCTCATCGAGCGGCCGATGAGCGCATACGAGATGGACCGGGTGCTCGAGGAGCGCAACGTACGCCGCTGGATTCGCATCAGCTCGCCATCGGTGTATCGCAACGTCATCCGCCTGTGCGAGCAGGGCTACACCGTGGGCACCGTCGTCAAGGAAGGCGAGATGCCCGAGAAGACGGTGTACACGATCACGGACAAGGGGCGCGAGCGGTTCGCAGCGCTCATGGACGAGGCGGCGGCGCTGCCCGCGCGCGTCGATTTCGGCTTCCTCCCCGTTCTGGCGAACATCAGCCTCGTGGACGAGCAGACGGGCCGCGCGCTCATCGATGAGCTGATTGAAACGCACCTGAGCACTGCCGACCGCGTCGACGCGATGATCCCTTCCTACGAGCGCCTCGAGGCAAGCTCGACCATGGAGCTGTGCGCTGCGACGTACCGCCTGGTCGCCGAGCACCTAGAGCACTTTAAGGAAGAACTCTACCCCGCGTCGTGATGCCAAACGACACGAACGAATGTTTCACGTGAAACATTCGTTCACCGAACGCGGCGCGCGGAGAAACGCATGACGACGGAAGCCGGATCGAACCGGCTTCTTTTTGGGCCAGTAACTATCACTGATAGTAATATTGACGATAGGAGAAACACATGAATGCACGGGAACTGCGGGCAAAGGGGCTCGAAGCCGGCAAGCGAGCAGCCCAAAAAGGCGGCGCCAAACCCTTCCCTACCGGCGCGGTGCTGGCGGGGTTGGCCCTGAGCCTGTTCATGGCGGCGCTCGACGCCACCATCGTGAGCACGGCCATGCCGAAAATCGCGGGCGACCTGGGCAGCTTCGATCACTACACCTGGCCGTTCACCGCGTATCTGCTCACCTGCACGCTGGCCACGCTGCTGTGCGGCGCCTGCGCCGCGCGCTTCGGCCACAAGCGCGTCTTCGCCTGCGGCATCACCGTGTTCGCCGTCGCGTCGACGTGCTGCGCGCTGTCCACCAGCCTCGACGCGCTCGCGCTGTGGCGTGCCGTGCAAGGCGCGGGCGGCGGCCTCGTGGAAGCCGGCGTGTTCATCGCGATGGCCGAGCTGTTCGAGCCGCGCGTGCGCGGGAAGTACATGGGCATCCTGTCGTCCATGTACGGTCTGGCAAGCATCGCCGGGCCGCTGGCCGGCGGGCTCATCGCCGACCTGGCCAGCTGGCATTGGATCTTCCTCGTCAACCTGCCGCTGAGCATCGTCGCGCTCGTGCTGGTGGTGCGCTATCTGCCGGGCAAGCAGGCGCACGTGACGCACGCCTTCGACCTGCCGGGCGCCGCAACCGCAACGGCCGTCGTCGTGCCGCTCACGCTTGCGTTCAGCCTGACCGGGAACGCGTTCTCCTGGTGGTCGGCCCCGTTCTTCGGGCTGCTTGCGCTGGCCGTGGTCATGATCGTGGCGCTGGTGCTGGTGGAGCGGCGGCGCGAGCACGCCATCGTCCCCGTGTCCTTCTTCGCCCTTCCGCAGGTGAACGGCGCTATCGTGCTGGGATTCTGCGCGCAGTTCGCCCTGCTCGTGGGCGTCATGTTCGTGCCGCGGTTCGTGCAGGAGGGGCTCGGCCTGTCCTCCACCGCCTCGGCGCTGGCCACCATCCCCATGACGCTTGCGCTCGTGGTGGGCAGCGCGTCGGCGGGGCGTCTCTTCGGTGCGAACGGCAAGATGCGCGCCATCAGCCGTGTCGGGTTCGTCGTGTTGGGAGCCGGCGCGCTGCTGCTGTGCCTCGTCACCCGATCGACCGGCATGGTGCAGCTGGCGTGCTCGTCGGCCGTGCTGGGCTTCGGCATCGGCGTGAACATGCCCATCACCAACATCGCGGCGCAGACCGCGGTGGCCCCGCGCGATATGGGGAAGGCCACGTCGCTGTCGCTGTTCTTCCGCGGCTTCGGCGGCACCGTGGGATCGGCCGCGTGCGGCGCGGTGGCCGGCACGTCGTTTCCCGATGCGGCGCTGCCCGTGTTCGCGCTGTGCGTTGCGGCCGCCGTCATCGGCATTGCGATGACGCAGGCGCTGCCCCGCCACATCGCGCGGCGCGGCGCTCCGCAGGCGGAGGCCCCTCAGCAGGCGGCCTGAGGCCCTCGGCCTACTCGGCGGCGCGTTTCAGCAGCTCGCGGGCGTGAGCGAGCGACGTCTCGGTGGCGTCGCCCGACAGCATGCGGGCGATCTCGGCGGGACGCTCGTCAACGGAGAGCTGACGCAGGTCGGTTTCGGGAAGGGCGTTCTCGTCGCCGGCGGCCTTGCGCACCACGTAGTGAGCCTGCCCGCGCACGGCCACCTGCGCGAGGTGCGTGACGACGATCACCTGGTGCGTGCGCGCGAGGTCGGCCAGCACGTCGGCCAGGGCGACGGCGGTCGAGCCGCCCACGCCGGCGTCCACCTCGTCGAACACGAGCGTGTCCACGTCGTCTACCGCGCCGAGCACCACCTTGACGGCCAGCATGACGCGGCTCACCTCGCCGCCCGATGCGATGCGCGCGAGCGGGCGCGCCTGCATGCCGGTGCCGGGGCGGAACAGGAACTCCACCGCCTGCGGGCCCACCTTCGTCCACTGCGCGCGCTCGAGGGGGCGCAGGTCGCACACGAGTTCGGCGCCGCCCATTTCAAGGCGGCCCATCTGCGCCGTCACCGCCGCAGCGAAGCGCGGGGCGGCCTCGGCGCGCGCGTCCGTCAACGCCGCAGCCGCGTCCGCGAGCGCGGACTCGGCCCGGTCGACGTCCTGCTGCGCCGCGCGCTCGCGCTCGGCGGCATCGTCCACGAGCGATACGAGGTCGGCGGCCTCGGCGCGGTGGGCCAGCACGTCTTCCATACGGGGGCCGTACGTGCGCAGCAAACCCTGCAGCGCGGCCATGCGCTCCTGCTGCTGAGCGAGCGCCTCGGGGTCGAACTCCACACCCTCGCGGTAGTCGCGCGTCTCGCGCGCCATGTCTTCCAGCACGTACCCGGCCTCGCGCAGGGCATCGGCGAACTCGCCGAGCTTCGCGTCGTAGCGCGCCGCCGCGTCGAGCGCCGAAACCGCGCTGCCCAGCGCGTCGATGGCGCCTTCCTCGCCCGCAAGCGCCTCGTGCGCCGCGTTCGCGGCGACGGCGAGCGCTTCGGCATGTTCGACGCGACCGAGCTCCTCCAGCAGCTCGTCGTACTCGCCCTCGCGCGGGTCCACCGCGTCGATGCGCTGCAGCACGAAGCGCGCTTCGTCGAGCTTCGCGGACGACGAGGCGCCCGCCTCGCGCACGCGCGCGAGCTCGACCGCGGCAGCTTGTGCGGCGGCGAACGCGGCTTCGTAGGCTGCCCGCGCCGACGCGACGGCCTCGCCGGCCCACGCGTCGAGCATGCGCACGTGGAGCGCGGGCTTCATGAGCTGCTGATGCTCGTGCTGGCCGCACAGGTCGATGGTGGGCGCCACGGCGCGCGCGAGCTCGCCGACGCTCGCCATGCGGCCGTCGAGAGAGACACGCGAGCGGCCGTCGGCGGTCACGCGGCGCGTGGCGACGAGCTCGGCTTCGGAGAAGGATTCGGCGGCGGGTTCGTCGGAGGGGTCGGCGGCCACGAGGCGCGGGACCGCGCCGTAGAACCTTCCGGACACGGTGAGGGCTTCTTCCCCGTCGCGCACGGCGTCCTTGTCGGCGCGGGAGCCCATGAGCAGTTTCAAGGCGGAGAGCAGGGCCGTTTTGCCGGCGCCGGTTTCTCCGGTGAGGACGGTCAGCCCGCGCGCGGGCACGAGCGCAGCCTCGCGGATCAACGCGAGGTTCTCAACTTGGATCTCATCGATCATCGCGTACCTCTTTACCTTCTGCTCGATCTTGAACCACCAAGTATACCAGCGTCGTCGCATCCCACAAAAGGCGTTTCCCGAACCGCGCGAATCCAACGCGTTTCCAGCGCGCTTCGAATGCGCATCACCGCGAATTGCCGGCGGATTGTCTGCCTGCAACCAATTCTTGCGGGCAAATTCCAATCAAAAGCGCTGGTGGCAACCGTGCCGCAACCGCAGAATGAGCGTCGTGAACACCGTACCGATGAATTCTAAGGAGCACTCCATGAACACCCCACCCTCTTCTTCCGACGCCAACCGCGGGCCCATCGCCGCCGTGGGCGGACGGCGCTTGCCCCGCCGCTGGCTGGCCGCCGTCGTCGCCGTCTGGACCGGCTTCGCGTTCACCAGCTTCGCCACCATGGCAGCAAACTACGCGGCGGTCTGGTACGTCACCGAAACCACGGGCAGCCCGCTTGCCCTGGCCATCGTGTACGTGTGCGCGTTCTTGCCGGTGGGGCTACTGGCCCCGCTCGGCGGCGTGGTGGCCGACCGCTTCAACCGCAAGCGCGTCATCATTCTCTGCGACCTGTTCATCGCTGCCATGGCGCTCGTCGTAGGCGCGGTTATCGCCATCGGCCACGTCTCGTTCCCGCTCGTGCTGGTGATGGCCACCGCATGCGGCGTGGCGCAGGCGTTCCGCACCCCCTCGTTCAACGCGGCCATGCCGCTGCTCGTGCCCGAGAAGCACCTGCTGCGCGTCAACGCGCTCGATAACCTGCTGAGCAGCATTTCCATGATCTGCGCGCCCGCCCTGGGCATCTTCCTCTATACGACGATCGGGTTTCAGGCCGTCATGTTCCTCGATGCCGCGGGCGCGCTGCTGTCGGTGCTGGCCATGCTGACCGCCGCGGTGCCCACCATCGTCGCGCACGACGTGGCGAACCAGAGCGCGTTTGCGAACGTGAAGTCCGGCTGGCACGAGCTGTCCGCGACGAAGGGGCTGCCGGTGGTCGTGCTGTGCGTGGTACTGGGCATGATGGCGTACGGGCCGCTCGATTCCATCCTGCCGCTCATGGTGTCGTCGCACTTCAACGGCAACGGCTACATGGCGTCGCTCGTGACGGCCGTGTTCGGCATCGGCATGCTGGCCGGCTCGGCCGCGCTCATGGTGCGCGGCGGCAGCACGTGGCTCGCACGCATCATCGCCGTGGCCGCCATCGTCGTGGGCGCGGCGACGACGGTTGCCGGACTGCTTCCCACCAGCATGTTCGTTGCGTTCGTCGTGGCCATTGGCGTGATGGCCGTGGCGTGCGCCGGGTTCAACGGCCCGCTCATGACGCTCATGCAGAAGAACGTGAGCGAGGAGAAGCTCGGCCGCGTCATGGGGCTGCTGTCGGCGTTCATGGGCCTCGGCATCCCGCTGGGAACCGCGCTGGGAGGCGCGGTGGCGCAGGGCATCGGCGTGACGAGCTTCTTCGTGGTGGACGGCGTGGTCATCCTGGGTCTGGGAGCGCTGCTCGTGTTTCTGCCGAGCGTACGCGCCCTCGACCGGCGCACGAACGCGCTGAGCGCGACGCAGCCCGCCGCCGAGACGCCGGCAATGGAACCGAGCGCAGCTGAGTAAACAGCCGGAGATTCCCGCAGGTCAACGCCGCGCCCGTTCAACGCGTGAGAAACGCGAGGGACGGGCGCGGCGTTTTTGCTTGATGTGCGCTGGAAACACGTTTGGGGCGCGCCAGAAACGCGCAAGACCCTGCGGGAAAACGTGCTGGATCGAGGCGGCGTTTGATAGTGCCGCACGCCATCGGCGCGTAGAATCAGCTGGCTATACTGATAAGTAGGAAACGCCCGGCGGCATGGTACCTCTCCCTCTCACTATTCTAGATGAAAAGAGGTGATGACCATGACCGTGTTGGAGTTGATTGCGTTGGCGATTTTGCTCTTGGAGCTTGCTTCTCGCACCATCGAGCTGTACCTGGTGATAAGAGACGCGCTCCTAACCCGGAGGGGAAAGGAGCGCCACCGTTAAACCCAAACCGCCGAAGCGATTCTTAGAGCCGTGGGGAGTTAGCCCTCCCTGCGGCTCGCCTCGCAGTATACCCTCCTCTCGTCCACGTTTGCAAGCGTCGTATCCAGTGCGTTACAGGGCGAAGCGGTCCTTTGTCGCTATTGGCTTCGTCTTTTCTCGGTGCTGCTCCATGAGGTACAACACGCAGTCGGTGCGGTTGCAGGCGCGCAGCAGCTCGATTTGCCGGTCGAAGGTGCGCTCGTCGATGAAGCCGGCTCGCAGCAGCGCTTCCACCATGGCACGGTCGCCTTCGGCCGCGACGCGATGGAGCGCTTCGGCCTCCTGCTCGCGCAGCCGGGCCACCAGCACCGTACGCGTCGTGTCGTTCAAACGGTACGGCACGGCCAAACGATGCAGCACCGCACCCAGCTTGTCGGGCAGGTTCTTGCCTGAGCGCAGTAGCTCGTCGTAACGAGCGTAGTCGAACGGAACCCCATCGGAGGCCGGGTCCACGAGGAAGCACGTCAGAAGCTGATCGGCCGATACGTGCACGACGGTGCCCGTGTGTTCGAGGCGGCAGACCGCGTACTCGAAGCTGCCCTCGCCGATGGAGCGCACGCTGGCGGGAATGGGCACGGGGCCCTCGAGGATGCGCGAGCAGAAGCAATGCGCGCCGATGACCCCGAGGCCCTCGGGAAGCGCGAGCCGCTTCGTGCCGCGGCACGCGTTGTCGCGCTCCACGAGGCGCACGGTGTCGGCCACCACGAGCGATGCGGGCGCATACGGCAGCGCGCGCACGCCGATGCGCACGAGCGGACGACCCTCCACCGCCCGCGGGAGCACAAGCACGTCCTCCGGCGCCGGCGCCCCCGCGGCGACGAAGGCCTGCTCGCCGGGCGACGGTGCATGCGCCACCCCGCTCTGCCCGCGCGCCGCCGCGGCGCGCACGGCGGCCGCAGCTGCAAACCGCTTCGACACCGAGGTGGGCGCGGGCGGCCCCGCCACCAGCACCGCACCGGCTTCGTCGAAGTCGTACCAGCACCCCTCGAGCTCGACGGCGCGCGGCCCCGCAAGGCGCACGCCGCGCGCCGCAAGCGTCCGCGCCGCAGGCGCCGCTTCAGGGCACAGCCACACGGCGTCGTCCCAACCCTTCGCATCCACGCGCGCCAGCGTGGGCGGGCACGCGACCACCGCAGGCGGCTCGCAGCCTTCCGCGAACGCCGACGCGCCGATGCGCTCGACGCCGTCCGGCAACGACACGCGCGCATCATACGGCGACGCCAAAAACAGCAGCGATGCCCCGTCGTCGGCGAACAGGTTGCCGTCAACCGCGCAGAATCGCTCGTTGCGCGCATCCACCGAATACTCGCGGCGCTTGAGGCGCGGCGACACCCCCGCGAGGTCGCACGGCTGCTCGCCCAGCATGCGCACGCCGGCACCCACGTGAATGTGGAGCGCCGACAGCGCCAGAAACGCATTCGAGCCGACGCGCTCCACCGTATCGGGAATGACGAGCAGCCGCACCCCGACGCCCTGCACAAAACGACGCGCGAACGCCTCGGCCGCCACGCGCTTCACCGGCACGCCGTCGATGTACGCGGGAAGCGCCACCACGAGCCCTTCCGCATGCCCGATCGCCGCCGCACAGCGTCGCAGGTCCACCGCAACAAGGGCGTAGCCGTCCTCGTCGCGCCGCACGCCGATGGCGCCGCGCATGTCCGCCGCACGCGCCGCGACCTCGCGCGCGCCGGCTTCTCCCGGCGCCCCTTCCTGCTCGATGGCCTGGGAAAGCAGCTCTTCGCGTTCCTCGTCCGTCAAGCCCATGCCCAGCGCGCCCACCACCAGCAAATCGCCGTCGGTGCCCGCGTCCCTCGAAGGTTCCGCCTCCCACGCCCGATAGGCCGGAAGCTGCGGCGACCACACCTCGCCCTCCACCGCCCGCGCGGCGTCCAGCACGTTCACTTCACGGACGGCAAGCGTCGGCATATTTTTGTGCATTTGCTCAATGAGATCATCAACAGGAGTATCAACGTCGTAGAACACCAGATCATCCGTAGACATAGTTTCGTGCTACCTCCCAAAACTTATCGGCGCGCTCGTTGTTTACCACCCGCTTTCCCCATGCTACACTGCCCGTAGCCGCGAAGGCAAGCGCCAAAAAGCGCACGCCGCCTCAACGCTGCACGCGTCGTCCGTCGAAGGAGCCGCCATGGCGACCGAATCGGTCGAGCCGCTTGCCCGCCAAGCCCTCGACCTCGCGAAAAATGCCCTGCTCGTGAATCTGCGCTTCATGAACGCCGCATTCGCGCGCCTCGCTCCGCTCCCTCTCCGCAACGCCACGCTCGCCACCGACGGCGCGCACCTGCGCTACGACCCCGCCGCCCTCGCGCGCCTCTACGCCGACGAGCCGAACGAGCTGACGCGCGCCTACCTCCACCTCGTGCTGCACAACGTGTTCTTGCACCTCTACCCTGGCGAGCACATCGACCCGCTGCGATGGGACACCGCCTGCGACATCGTGGTGGAACGCACCATCTCCGAGCTCGACCTGCCCGCCACGCGCACGACCCGCGCCGCGCGGCAGCACGCCACGCTCGCGCGCATCGACGCCGCATTGTCGCTGGCCACAGCCGAAACCGTCTACCGCTTCCTCGGCGACGAAGGCCTTGCCGACGCCGAGCTGGCCGATCTGCGCGCGCCCTTCTACGTGGACGACCACGAGCCGTGGTATCACCTCCAGGCTGCCGAAAGCGACGCGGATGCGGCAACCGAGGAAGGCCGCCGCGCCGAGGAGCAGGACGGAGCGCCTACCACGCAGGCGCACGCCGCCGCCGAAAACGGCACCGACGTCGACCTGCCGCCCGAAGCGTCCCGCGCCAAGAAGAGCCACGCGTCGCATCGCAGCATGGACCCTGCCGACATCACGCAGAAGCAGGCGCCCGAGAACGCGAAGCCTTCCGTGGGAGAGCGCTTCGCCGACACGGTGAACCTCGACCGCTCGCGCGAGCAATGGAAGAACGCCGCGCTCGAGATGGGCGTGCAACTCGACGCGTACGCGAAGCTGTGGGGCGTGAAGGGCGCGAACCTCGCCATGAACCTGCGCGCCGTGACGCGCGAGAAACAGGATTACCGCGAGTTCCTGCGCAAGTTCGCGCGCATGGGCGAGCAGATTCGCGTGAACGACGACGAATTCGACTATGTCTACTATTGTTACGGCCTCGCGCGCTACGGCAACCTCCCGCTCATCGAGCCGCTCGAGTACGTGGAAGAGAAGCGCATCCGCGACTTCGTCATCGCCATCGACACCTCGGCCTCGACGAAGGACGGTCTCGTGCGCCGCTTCATCGAGAAGACCTACGGCATCCTCAGCGCGGAGACGAGCTTCTTCGCCGACATGAACGTGCTCATCGTGCAGTGCGATGCCGCCATCGTGGACGTCGCCCGCATCGCGAACCTGCGCGATCTGGACGACTACCTCGATCATCTCGAAATCAAGGGCCTCGGCGGCACCGACTTCCGCCCCGTGTTCGCCTACGTGGACGACGCCCTCGAGCGCGGCGACCTCACGAACCTCGGCGGCCTCATCTACTTCACCGACGGCCAAGGCACCTATCCGGCCCGCAAGCCCGACTACGACACCGCGTTCGTCTTCGTCGACGACGCGTCCGCCGCCGCAAGCCCGCACGTACCCACGTGGGCCATGAAGGTAGAACTCGACGAAACCGTCATCCTGGACGACTGAAAGGACCAGACCGATGGACATCAAGCAGGCGAAAGAGCAGATTAAGAACGCGACGGTTGCGTACTTCGCGAAGGACGAGTTCGGCAACTACCGCCTGCCCACCGAGCGGCAGCGACCCGTGTTCCTGCTGGGCGCGCCCGGCATCGGCAAGACGGCCATCATGGAGCAGATCGCGCAGGACCTCGACGTGGGGTTCGTGTCGTACTCGATGACGCACCACACGCGGCAAAGCGCGCTCGGCCTGCCGTTCATCGCGAAGAAGACGTACGACGGCGTGGAGTACGACGTGTCCGAGTACACGATGAGCGAGATCATCGCCGCGGTGTACGACGCGATGGAAGCCACCGGCAAGCGCGAGGGCATCCTGTTCCTCGACGAGATCAACTGCGTGTCGGAAACGCTCACGCCCGCCATGCTGCAGTTCTTGCAGTACAAGATTTTCGGCCGGCATCGCGTGCCTGACGGCTGGATTGTGGTGACGGCCGGCAACCCGCCCGAGTACAACCGCACGGCGCACGACTTCGACATCGCCACCTGGGACCGCCTCAAGCGCATCGACGTCGAGCCCGACTTCGCCGCTTGGCGCGACTTCGCCGTGGAGACGGGCGTGCACCCCGCGGTGCTCACGTACCTCGACATCGAGCGCGGGCACTTCTACCGCGTGGAAACCACCGTGGACGGCAAGTCGTTCGTCACCGCGCGCGGCTGGGACGACCTCTCGGCCATGATGAAGCTGTACGAAGAGCAGGGATTGCTCGTCGACGAGCTGCTGATCGGGCAGTACGTGCAGAATGCCGAAATTGCCAAGCGTTTCAGCGTGTACTACGACCTGTTCACGAAGTACCGCGCCGACTACCAGATCGATCGCATTCTGGAAGGCGTCGCCGACGACGCCGTGCTCGACCGAGCGCGCGCCGCCGGTTTCGACGAGCGCGTGTCGCTCATGGGGTTGATCACCGACGCCCTCGGCGGACGGGTGCGTGACACCGTGCTGGAAGAGCGAGCCGTGGAATTCGCGCACGGGATGCTGGTGGAGATGCGGGACGGGGAAACCACGCCCGCACTCCTTCCCCATCTCCGCGCCCTCTCCTCGTCACTCCAAACGCGACTCGACACCGAGCGCAAGGCGGGCTTGCTCTCCGACGAGAAGTACGTGGCTTACGAGCGCATGCTTGCGCTGCTCGACCGCGCGCTGCGTCTGGAAACCTCCGGCCGCAACGTCGTGTTCGACGACGTCAAGGCCCTCTTCGCCAACATGGTGGACGCGCTCGACGCGCGCATTGCGGCCACGTCGGCAGCGCTCGACAACGCGTTCCGCTTCGTGGAGGACGCCTTCGGGTCGGGGCAGGAGATGCTGCTGCTCGTCACCGACCTGTCCGTGAACCGCTACAGCATGGCGTTCATCAACGACCACGGCTGCGAGCGCTACTTCGCCCACAACGAGGACCTGCTGTTCTACGAGCGGGGTGCCGACCTCGCCGACCGCATCAACCGCCTCGACCTCACAAGCGAGAACGGCGAGCACTAGGAATCAGGCAAGAAAAAAGAACGGGTGTTTCACGTGAAACACCCGTTCTCGCATCGCTATGCGCAGTATGCGCGGATGGCGTCGCGGAGGAACGCCGCCGCGCCCGGGGCGATGGCCTCGTAGTACGCCTTGAAGCGGTCGTCGGCCACGTACATCTCGGCGATGCCCTGATGCGCCGCCTTCGAGTACGTCCCGTCCTTCCAAAACGCGCTCAGCCACTGACGGTGCAGGTCGGCCGCGCGCTGGGCCTCCTCGCCCGTCGGGTCGCCCGTCGCCATGGCCGCCACGAGGGCGTCCTTGATCTCCTGTTCGAGCGCCTGCGTGCGCTCGAACTGCTCCTGGCTCATGCCCATCACCTTCGCGTTGCTCGCGTCCGCAGCATCGTCGCCCCAGCGCTCGCGCACCTCTTCGCCGTACTGCTGCTCGTTCTTGTCCACAAGGCCTTGCTTGAAGGCCTCGAGCTTTTCCTGGTCGTTCATCTCGCCAGATCCCTCCATACAGGCGAGCGTCTTCTCCACGCTCGCAATCAGTCCGTCTAAACGCTGTTTGCGCAGGTGCAGTTCGCGCAGGTGGCCAGCCAACGCGTCGCGCGCATCGAAGGCGGGGTCGTCAAGCAGCCGCTTGATGTCCGCGAGCGGCATATCCGCCTCGCGGTACAGCAGCACCTGCTGCAGCCGGTCGACTTCGGCCGCCCCGTAACGACGGTACCCGTTCCGAGCGCGCCGCGCACGCACCAGACCCAGCTCATCGTAATGGTGCAGCGTCCGCACCGTGCATCCCGACAACGCGGCCAACTCGTGCACCGTGTACCCATCGTCCGTTCGTTCCCGCTCCATGAGCGCCTCCTTCCTGTGCGCCCCCAGTGTAAGCCCTCACGTAACGTGAGAGTCAAGCGAAAATCCCGGCGAATATCCCGCTTTGTCGCACGCCTATGCGTTGCCTGGGGTGTTCTTGAGGTCCGCCGCCCGCAAGCCGTTGGCTTTCACCCACGTCGAAAACGATCAGTCGACTGCTCGCCTCGTTCCTCCCATGCGCAGCTTTAGCACGTCTTTCGGGCACGCGTCGGCGCAGGCGGCGCACTGGATGCACTCCGCGTCGACGATTGCACCCTCCCGCAGCAGCGCCTCCACGGGCAGACTCATCGGACACGCCTTCTCGCATTTCCCGCACCCGATGCAACGGTCGGCCTCGGGCTCGATGTGCAGCTGCGGCAGGTGCAGCGCGCGGCCCAACTTGCCGCCGAGCACCATGAACGGCGCCATCCAGCAGATGCAGTGGCACATGGCGCGCCGCCCCAGAAACAGGTTCGGGATGAAGAACAGGGCCACGATGCCGAAGTAGATGGGAAGCCCCAGCGGGCTGTTCATCGACACGCCGCCGGGAATGCCCGCGAGCGGCTCGACCATGGTGAACCCGCCCGCCACCCAGGCGCACGCGACGATGGAGCACAGCCACGGCACCCAGATGACGTACTTGATGCGCGTGCGCCATCCCAGCTTCGCCGGCTTGCCCACCGCCGTGGCCCCGAGTTCCTGCAAACCGCCCGCAGCACACAGCCACCCGCAAAACGCGCGGCGCAGCACGAGCGACATGAGAAACTGCGTGGCGAACACGAGCGCGCTTGCCACGACCGCGCCTGACAGCGCGCCCTCGATGATGAGCACCGGCGAGAAGTAGAAGATGGTGATGGGAAACAGCAGGAACGATACGAGCAGCACGAGACGTCGCGCTCGCTGCCGCATCGCCCCCGACCCCCGGGCGCTCATGCGCGCACCATGCTCACGAAGCCGTGGAACGCGCGGTCCATGCGCCCGAGCAGCTCCTCGTCGGTGAACTCCGCACCCGTTGCCAGCATGGCGGCCATGCCGTGCACGAACACGATCATGTTGAGGTACAGCTCGCGCGCCGCCTCGGGCGACAGATGCCCCAGCTCCTCGATGCACTGCTGCACGCCGTCGATGGCCACGCTTTCGTACACCTCCTCGAAGCCCGTCGCATGCATGTGCGGCGACAGGTAGAGAAAGTGGAACAGCGTGCGCTCGGTGCGCGCCAAGCGCAGGTGCGCAAGACCGTTCGATTCGAACGCGTTGCACCCGTCGTGCTCGTGCTCGCGGTTGTAGGCGCCCACCCATGCCCGCGCATGGTCGTACAGCGCGCGCACGAGGCCGTCCATGTCGCCGAACAGGCTGTAAAGGGGCTGCACCGAGCACCCGGCCCGCTGCGCCACCGTTCGCGCGCTGAGCGCCGATTCCCCCTGCTCACGCACGATAGCAAGCGCCGCATCCAGCACGTGCTCCCTGCTCACCCTCTGCTCCGGCATCGTTCGCCTCCCATGCATAACACTCGTTATATTACGGTTGTAATATAACGAGGGGAGCGCGCCGTGTCAAGAACGTTTTTCCCACTGCGAAATAGGTGGTGCAGCCGCACGGTTTATCGCATAGAATGAACGGATACTGAAGGGGGGATGTGTTATGTCGCACATTCTGAACGCGCGGCCGCTCCGCGCACTTTTCGCTTCGCTGCTCCTCGTTTTGGCCATCCCCGCCCTCGCCTTCGCGAGCCCTTCGGCGCTCAATGGCAGCGGGACTTCCGACGATCCGTATCAGATAGCCACTGCCGACGATCTCAGGACGCTTGCGAGCGAAATCGGCAGCAGCGGCACCAATTTCTCGTACGTCCTCATGAACGACATCGCGTTCGATGCGACGCAAGAAAATGGCTATACCCCCCCCCAGGCACATTTAAGGGCACCTTCGACGGGGACGGTCACTCAATCAGCGGCATAAACACCACCGGTCGCTCGGCGCTGTTCCAAGTGGTGAACGGCGCTACCATCAAGAATCTCACCATCAAAGACTCGCTTGTTACCTCAAGCGACGGTTACGTTGGCGCCTTCGCGGCCACGTCGGACAACTCGAAGTTCGAGAACTGCACGAATGAGGCCACGATAAACGGCACGAAAATCGTGGGCGGAATCGTCGGAAATCCGAAATCTACAGAGTTCTCGAACTGCACGAACAACGGAAGCGTCACAGGTGGAAACCAGGTCGGCGGTATCGCCGGTTTTTCCAGTTACGACTGCATCTTTACCCGCTGCGTCAACAACGGCACCATCACCTCGCTCGGAAACGATGGCAAAGCAGGCGGCATTATCGGGCAGAGCGACCACGATGCATTCGTCAACTGCTACAACACCGGCGAATTCGTGGGAGCGGTGTATGGCGGAGGCATAGCAGGAACGCTGAATACCCTGAACTCCTCCGTTCCCTCAACCGGGCTTTTCAACTATCAAGAGGCTACCGGAAGCTACAGCAAGGGCGGATTGACCGGGTTTTCCTACCTCTATTACACGTTCAGAGGCGTCTATTACCACATCGACAAGCTCGCTTCCGGAGCAACCAACCAAAGCATGATCGCCCCCAAGCAAAAGCCTCTCGAAGCGTTCCAGAACGGCGAGGTGGCCTACCTGCTCAACACGGACGACGGCAAGGCAGCCAACTCCGGCACGTGGTCGCAGGGTGTCGACCATCCCGTGTTCGCCGATGGCTCCACCTTCCTTGCCACGCAGCGCATCACGTTCACCGATGTCGACGACACGTTCAAGTACGCCTACACCCGGGCGGACGGGTCGGTCGTCGCGCCGGCGTTCAACAACGTGGCCTCCTGGCAGGACGCCGCCGGCAACGCCGTGGACCTCGCAGGGCCCTTCACGGCAGACACCACCGTGTTCGCCGTCGCGAAACCTCCCTTCGAAGGAGCGGGCACGGACGACGCGCCCTATCGGATCGAAACCGCCGAACAGCTTTCCGCGCTCTCCCAGTACACGGCAGACGGCAACGCCAAGTTCGCCAACAAGTGCTGGAAGCTGATGGACGACATCGCGTTCGACAGCACCCAAACGGACAACTTCGCCGCCATCGGCACCTCGACCGCCCCCTTCACCGGCACGTTCGACGGGAACGGCCACACCATCAGCGGCATCAACACCACGGGCAGCGCAGCGCTCTTCGGCGAGACGGGCAGCGCCACCATCAAGAACCTCGTCCTCGCCGATACCGTCGTGAACAACGCGAGCGAAGGAGCGGTAGGCGCGTTCGCGGGCAAGGCGAACGGCACGACGTTCGCAGACTGCACGAACAGCGGCACGGTAGGCGGCAACGCGAACGCTGGCGGTTTCGTGGGCAACGCGCAGAACTCCTCGTTCACCGACTGCACGAACACGGGGGCGGTGACCGGTGCGCACGGAGGAACCGACAGCGTCGGCGGCATCGCAGGTCGCTCAACCGGCAGCACCTTCTCCCGCTGCGTCAACGCAGGCTCCCTCACAGCGCTCGGCAAGGACGGCTCCGCCGGCGGCATCTCGGGCGTTACCGGCACCTCCGGAGACACCGGCGCCTTTACCGCCTGCTACAACACGGGAACGATCACCGGAACTTCTGTCGGCGGAGGCATCGCGGCCACGCTGAACGGCACGTACGACCTGAATGATCTGTTCAACCTTGAAGAAGTGAGCACCTCGCCGGACATTCAAGGCGGCATTATCGGCCTCATCTACGATTCCGCGACCGTTCGGGGCGGCGGCTACTACCATGTCGATCGCACAGCCGCCGGAAAGGGCCTCGGAAACAGCCTGGCCAACGGCCAGAAAACCCTCGACGCATTCGCAAGCGGCGAGGTGGCCTGGCTGCTCAACACCAAGGGAGGAACCGAGCCCTCGAGCGCCACCTGGTGCCAAGACGCGACCCATCCCGATTTCGCCGGCGACGGCGCCATCGCCACCTGTCGCATATCCTTCAAAACGGTGGACGGCTCGAAGCTGAGCCCCGTCTTCACCCGTGCGGACGGCACCATCGACCTGCCCGCGCTCGACCACACCGACTCCTGGCAGCACGAAGACGGCACCACCGCCGCCTTCGGGGACATCTACGCGCAGGACGAAATCCTCACGGCCATCGGGCCATTCCCGTTCGAGGGAGCGGGCACAGCCGAAGACCCCTACGAGATCGGCACGCCCGAGCAGCTTGCGCTCCTATCGAAGTACACCGCCGAACGCAACGACCTGTTCCTCGACAAGTCCTGGGAGCTGATAAGCGACATCGTGTTCGACCCATCCCAGAGCAACAACTTCACCGCTATCGGCACGTTCGCCAACACGGGGGACAACGATCGCGACCAGCCCTTCAGCGGGTCGTTCGAAGGCAACGGCCACACCATCAAAGGCCTGGTCATCAATCAATACGACAGCGCTGACTCGATTGCGCAGGGCCTGTTCGCCAGCATTGAAAACGCGCGCGTCAGCAACGTCATCGTTGAGGGATGCACCATCGAGGGCACATACCTCGCCGGCGGCATCGCAGGTCAGGCCAAGAATTCAACCATCACCGCATGCACGAGCAAGGACAACCGCATTTCCACCAAAGAGCAGTCGGGAGGCAGCGTCCCGCTCGATGGCGCGGGCGGTATTGCAGGGTACCTGGCCGACGGCACGAGCAAGAGCGCCAAGAGCGTGGGCACCGCCGTGTCGAACTGCTTCAACGACAGCTCCGTCATTGCCAACCTCAGCCCCGGCGGCATCGTCGGCGAGCTTGAATCGCACGGCGGCACGGTGGCCAACTGCTTCAACAACACGACCGACATCAGGGTCTACGATACAAGCGCGCCGCGCGAAACGGGCGCCATCATCGGCTGGAACAAGTGGGAAGACGGGTGCAGCAACAACTTCTTCCTCGAGGCGGCCAACCTGAGCGGCGGGTACAACCCGAGCGGGCCCGCCCCCAGCACCGGAACCACGTCCGCAACCGAGGCGCAGATCGAAAACGGCGAAGTGGCCTACCTGCTGCAAAAGGCGAACAGCGAGTACGTATGGGGCCAGAAGCTGAACAGCGAAGGCAAAACCACGCCGTGGCTCTACGCGAAACCGCAAACGCCGCCCGATCCGGGCAACCCCGACCCGACGCCCCCGCTCGCGCCTGAGCAGGTGTTCCAAGTCACCTTCGTCAAACCGAACAACGACGTGGTCGCCGTGCTGTACACGAACAACAAGGGCGACGCGCTCGTGCCGCCCGCGCTTCCGCGGAAGTACCGCGCTTGGAACGTCACCGACTTCGGCAACGTCACGAGCGACCTCACCGTGACGGCTCTCGAGAACACGTTGACCGCAGCGGCATTCGAGGCGATGCCTGCCGTGCCCTACAACGGCACCGCGCAGGAGCCCGCCCTGACCGCAGCCGACCCCACGCTCACCGCCGACGACTTCACCGTTGTGTACGAGCGCAACAAGGACGTCGGCACGGCGAAGGCGACCGCGACGGCTACCGAACACGGCAACTTCACCGGCAGCGTCACGCTCGAGTTCGCCATCGAGCAACAGGCGCTCACGCCGCAGCTTGCAGGCGTCGTCGCACCGAAGGCCTACGACGGGAAAACCGACGTCGAAACGCCCGCGCTCGCGTTCGACGGGCTTGCCGCGGGCGAGTCGCTTGTACGCGGGACGGACTACGAGGAGACGGCGGCCTTCGACGATGCCGAAGTGGGCACCGGCAAGGCGGTCACCGTCGCCGTGAAGCTCCTCGACACCGCCGTCACCCGCAACTACTCGCTGGCCTCCGACACGCTTTCCGCCACCGGCGACATCGTCAAAGCCGTGCCTGCGGTGGCCTCGTGGCCGTCCGCGTCGGTCGTGTACGGCCAGCAGCTGAAAGACGCTGCGCTCGACGGCGGCGAAGGGTCGCTTCCGGGCTCGTTCGCCTGGGAGGACGAGACCGTCGTGCCCGACGGCGCAAACCTCGCCCATACGATGCTCTTCCAACCCGACGACGCCGACCACTACGCCGCGGTGCCCGGCCCCATCGAGGTGGAGCTCCGCAACGCTACGCCCCAGTTCACCGGGCTAACAAGCTCCATCGAGTACGGCCAAACGCTCAAGGACGCCTCGCTTGCGGGCACCGGCACCAACCCGCACAACGGCGTTGCGGTGTCCGGCACCTGGAGCTGGCAAGACGACGGCACGCGCCCCGCGCAGACGGGTTCCTACCCCGCCGCGTTCGCCCCGATTTCGGACGAGGACGGCAAGACGCACTACGACCCCGCCATCGCGAACGTGACCGTGCAGGTGAACGAGACGACACCCGTCATCGCCATCGACCTGCCCACCGTGCAGATTCGCGGCCAGAAGGTAACCGTCCACGCAATGGCGAAGAATCCGCACGACAGCGCCTTCGCCGACCGGCTGCCGCAGGAGATCGCGCTTTCCTACCGTATCGGCGACGGTGCCGAGATCCCGTTCGACGGCGCGTTCACCATCCCTGCGGACGCCGCTCCGAACACGGAGATCACCGTCACCGCCGCCACCGAAGCGGTGTCGGGCGCGTACCGGGCCGCTTCGCAGACCGCCGTGCTGCGGGTGACCGACAAGAACGTCATCGATCCGTCGCGCTTGCATCTGACGCAGGACAATCTGACCTACGGCTCCATGCCCAACCCGTCCTACCGCCTCGACGGGTCGTCGTCAGGAAACGCTGCTTGGACGGTGCTCTACAGCGCCGACGGCGGCGCCACCTTCGCGTCCGACGCGCCCCGAAACGCCGGGTCGTACCTGGTCAAGGCCGTTTACGAAGACGACACGAACCAGGGTGAGATCACGACCGGCTTCAAGATCGAACCGCGCGACCTCGTCATCGGCGTCGTCCTCTCGAAGACGTCGTTGAACGTCGGCGAAGCCCTGCCCACGGCCGCCCTGTCCTACGAAGGCCTGCTTGAGAACGAACAGCTGACGCCCGACCAAGAGGCGGTCTTCGCCGGGTTCCCCGCCGACAGCGCGAAGGCGGGCACGTACACCGTGCGGTGGGCGAACCGCGACGAGATGCTGCAGGCCATCGAAGCGCTCGACGACGCGGCGAACTACCGCATCAGCGTGGCGGACACCGCCGCCTTCTCCATCAAGGAAATCAACGGCGGCGGCATCCCCGATCCGAAGCCGCTCCCGCCCCTCAAGCCGGGCGACGCGGGCTCGCCGAGCGCTGCCGGTTCGGCCTCGACGAAAACGGGCGATGGCACCGCCGCGTTCGCATGGATCGCCCTGTTGGCCGCGTCGGCCGGGGTCATGATTGCCGCAGCGGTGCGCCTGCGCAAGCAGCTGCGGTAACGACAACCGTAAAACCCAACGTCAAAGACGCCGGACGGCTTTCCGCCATCCGGTGTCTTCTCGTTTCGCCGCCTTCCGTGCGCCTTACATCCCCGTTTCAGGGGCTTGACGGCAAGGCATCGGGGAAAGCACGGCTCGCCATCGAAACCCCGTTGCGAAATTCAGCGCGCGCGGAGGGCCATACAATCAGCGCGAAACTTGTTCACAACGAAAGGAGACCTATCCATGAAGAACGTCGAAGAGAGGCGCAACCGCTCCATCGCCCGCGAATCCGACTTTCACGCGACCATGCGCGCGCCGCACATCGACAAGACGGCCATCAGCCCGTATGACGATTACTGCGACGGCTACGGCATGCCGGGCGCGTACGGCAACGGCTACGTGTCCGTGCTGAAGGTGTCCGCCGGCGTCGTCGAGAAGACGAACGACGCCCTGGTCGACCGCATCGTCACGTACGACAAGGCCGAGGCTGCCGATGCCTACGTCGGACAGATCAACATGCTCACCGCTTCGTCGTTCTGCGGCATGGCCGGTCAGGTGTGGGGCTACGACGTCGCTCGTCACGACGACGTCGACAACGGCAAGAGCAAGCCGCTGTTCACCGCGAAGCAGTGGAACGACCGCGAGCTCAAGGTGTTCGACGCTCAGCCGCTGCTGAACGCCGGCGTCGAGCTGTTCGGCACCGAAGACAACCGCCGCTACCACCCCATCCCCGGCGCGCACACCATCTGCGCGAACAAGGGCGTCGTCGCCTATCGCCCGAAGACCGACCGTCCCCTCAAGGACGGCGAGGGCTACGGCGTGTGGTCCTTCATCGCCATCTCCCTGTCCGCCGACCGCGACTTCGCCGCTGACCTGTTCATCGAGGATGCCGGCGTGTGGACCGAGAACGACAACGAAGAGGACATGATCAAGTTCCTCGAAGACCACCGCAAGGCCATCGTCTGGTCCGTCGTCGAGTGCGGCCGCGACCAGAACGTCGTGTACGACCGCACGTACGTCGGCTTCGCGCACCGCATGATGAAGCCGGGCGAGATCGGCAACGCCATCACGGTGGGCCCCTACGTCACCCTGGCGCGCAACGCCGTGCCTTCCACCGGCTTCGACTCCCTCAACGATCTGCACCTCACCGATTGGCTGAAGGAAATGGACTTCGAGCCGCTCACCAATCTCGACTAAGCACGTTTCTCCTACGCAATCCACCTTCGAGCCGCCCGGGTGGTCCCCGAGCGGCTCGAATACGTTAGACAAGGACTGGAAACATGGCAGATAAAACCGCTTCCGGTTCCGGCGGAACATCGGCCCAGGACAGCTCGAAGAAAGTTGGCCTGATCGGCCTGGTGGGCATCGTCATCAGCGCCATGATCGGCGGAGGCATCTACAACCTCCCCCAGAACATGGCGGCAGACGCTTCCGCAGGAGCCATCATCATCGCCTGGGTGGTTACGGGCATCGGCATCTGGTTCATCGCGAACACGTTCCGCATCCTGTCAGCTGCCCGCCCCGAACTCACGAACGGCCTGTACACGTATGCCGAGAAGGGCTTCGGCAAGCTGATCGGCTTCTTCGTGGCGTACGGATACTGGATTTGCAACTGCTTCGCGCTTGTTGCCTATTCCGTGCTCGTCATGGCCACGCTGAACTACTTCGTGCCCGATTTCTCCGGCGGCAACAACATCCCGTCCATCATCGGCGGGTCCATCATCACGTGGATCATGTACCTGCTCGCCTTGCGCGGCGCGAAGTCCACGAGCTTCCTGAACATCATCGGCACCATCGGCAAGCTGCTGCCCGTCATCATCTTCATTCTGGCCGTGGCTACCGTGTTCAAGTTCTCGGTGTTCATGGAGGGTTTCTGGGGCATCAAGGACGGCATCGACCTTACGCTGAACTTCGACAACGTCATGCCGCAGGTGTCATCCACCATGCTGGTCACGCTGTGGCTGTTCCTCGGCATCGAGGGCGCCGTGGTCGTGTCCGGTAAGGCGAAGTCGCAGGCCGCCGTGCGTAAGGCGACCACCATCGGCTTCCTCGTGACGCTTGCCCTGTACATCATCGTGTCGCTGCTGCCCCTCGGCGTGTATTCGCAGGCGGAAATCGGCAACATGGCCGACCCGTCCATGGCGGCCATCATGCTGAAATCGTTCGGCAGCTGGGGCGAGATCATGGTGAACGCCGGCGTTATCATATCGGTGCTCAGCTCCTGGCTCGTCTGGATGCTCATGCTGGGCGAGATGCCGCTGGCTGCATCGAAGAGCGGCATCTTCCCCAAGATGTTCACGAAGGAGAACAAGCAGGGTTCGCCCTCCACGTCGCTTCTGTGGACGACCATCGTCATTCAGGTGGTGCTCATCGCCTCGTTCTTCATCGGCAGCAACGCCTGGACCACCATGATCAGCATCACAAGCGTCATGGCGCTGCCGTGCTACTTCTTCTGCACGTTGTTCCTGTTCAAGATCGCCTACAAGAAGGAATACCCCAGCGGCATCTTCGCCAGCCGCGGCATGGCCATCTTCACGGGCGCAGCCGGTTCGCTGTACGGCTTATGGCTCATCTACGCCGCGGGCCTCAACTACCTCATGGTGGCCTGCATCGTCTACGCCGTGGGCCTGCCGCTGTACATCGCGGGCGTGAAGCAGCACGATCCGAAGGCGAAGCTGTTCTCGTCGCGATCCGATAAGATCATCCTCGCCGTGGTGCTGGCGCTCGGCATCGCCGGCCTCATCTACTCGGTCATCACGTTCGGCAACATCCACATCTAGCCAACCCCGCTTGGCGCGATGTCGAAGGCCCGAGCCGCCCAGCGGCCCGGGCCTTTTTGCGCGCCCGCCTCTCCGCCTTTCCGCGCCCTCCTCCTCTCCACCTTCCCCGCCCTTCTCTCTTTACTTTCTCTTTACACAGCTTTTACCGATTCTTAAGCAGTTTGGAAATCTTGCAGGGTCGCGGCGTGCCACCTGGGACTTTCCGTGAGGATACGCCAGGCTGGAAGCTATCGACGGCAAGAGGAGGTCCCATTCGTGAAGGGCGCAACCGGAGTCATCATCAATTTCGTGCGCGGATTCTGCATGGCGCTGGCCGACAGCGTGCCGGGCGTATCGGGCGGCACCGTCGCGTTCCTGCTGGGCTTCTACGACCGCTTCATCGGCTCGCTCGACGACCTGTTTCACGGCACGAAGCAGGCGCGCTTCGCCGCCCTGCGCTTCCTGCTCAAGCTGGGTCTGGGCTGGGTCGTGGGCTTCGGGCTGTCGGCGCTCGTGCTCACCAGCTTCTTCGACTCGCACATCTACGCGGTGAGCTCGCTGTTCATGGGCTTCATCGTGTTCGCCATCCCCATCGTCGTCCGGGAAGAACGGCAGGCGCTGAAGGGACGGCTGGGAAACCTCGTGTTCGCCGCGGCGGGCATCGCGCTCGTGGTGGCGGTGACGCTGCTGAGTCCGGCCGCAGGCACAGGCATCGACGTGGCGGCGGGCAGTCTCGATGCGGGGCTCGTGGCGTACGTGTTCTTCGCGGCCATGGTGGCCATCTCGGCCATGGTGCTGCCCGGCATTTCGGGCTCCACGCTGCTGCTCATCTTCGGGCTGTACGTGCCCATCATGGGCGCGGTGCGCGCCGTGATGGGATTCGACCTGGCCTATCTGCCCATCCTCGTCGTGTTCACCGCCGGTGTGGCCTGCGGCGTGCTGCTGTTCGTGCGGCTCATCCGCCTGTGTTTGGCGCGCTTCCGCTCGCAGACCATCTACGCCATCATCGGCATGATGGCAGGATCGCTGTTCTCCATCACGCAGGGGCCGCTCACGCTGAGCGTGCCGCAGCCCGCCATGGGCATCGGCTCGTTCGATCTCGTGTTCTTCCTCGTCGGCGGCATCGTGGTGGGCGGCCTGCAGCTGCTGAGGACGCGGCTGGAAGAGCCCGAGCCCGCGAACGAGAACGAGAACGAGAGCACCGAAGCGCGCGAGAGCGCCTAACTTGCCGCTTCCCTACTCGGCCGCAGCTGCAGGCTGATGCGCGTTCATGAACTCCTTGAGCTCCTGCTTGCGCGCCGGGTCGAGGTGCGCCTTCGGGATGCCCTGCACCGCGCCCTCGAGCGCGTACAGCATGTGCAGGCACACGCCCGGGTCGATGGTTTGCACCTTGAGCCAGGCCTGCTCGGCGCCCATCGTCAGCAGATCGTTGGGCGTGGCCACGCCTACCTCGACGAGCTGCTGCTCGGCGTGAGGGCCGATGTTGGGGAGGTCGGTCAGCTTCGCCATGGTTACTCCGCTCCGACAACCGCAGCGCGCAGGCGCGCCAGGTCGTCGTCGTTGGGGTGATTCGACGCTTCGTCGAAGTTGTCGATGAGCTGCTGCATGCGCGCCGCCTGCTCCGGCTTGGCCTCGGCGGTTTGCACGTAACGGCTGCGCACCACGGCCGGCATACGACCTTGGCACATGAACGAGCCAATCACCTGCGCCGATTCCGGCAGATGCACGAGCACGCGCGACACGACCCCGGCGAAGTACGTCTCGTCGGCACCGAACCCGGCTGTCCCGAACAGGAACACGTCCTTGCCGCCCAGCGTGGCCAGGACCTCGGCCAGCTCGTCGGTGCAGTCGCCGCGGTTCGTCCAAAACCCCACGTACACGCGATCGGCCTGAGCGAGCGCCGCACGATCCACGTCGCCGACGCGGCCGAACGCCACGCAATCCTCGCTCGGCAGCGCGGCGGCTACCGCACGAGCCAGCTGCTCGGTGTTGCCGGTGCTGCTATCGTACACAATCGCATAGCTCATGATGCGTCCTCCCTCGTGCGCACGTCGGCGCCTTCATCGGTGTTTCGAACGTTATACACCCCGTCGCGCCCCCGGTAAACACGACGCACACGATCAGCACGCAGGCGCGCGCAACAAGGCGTTGCGCCATCCAGCGCGGCGCCGCTGTGCGATAATGACGCCATCGATCCGAGAAAGGATGCCCCATGCCCTACCTCACCGTCGAAGGCGGCCCGCTCGACGCCGCGCAGAAGAAAGACCTCATCGAGCAGCTCACCGCCACCGCATCGGCCATCATACACGTGCCGTATCGCCGCGCGCACGAAGGCGCGGACGAGCGATGAGGGCGGTGGTGCAGCGCGTGAGCCGCGCGCAGGTGGACATCGACGGGCAGACGGCGGGCGCCATCGAGCGCGGGCTGCTCATCCTGCTCGGCGTCGGTCACGACGACACCGAGCAGCAGGCCGAACGCCTGTGGAGCAAGATAGCGCGCCTGCGCATCTTCGAAGATGCCGACGGCAAGACGAACCTCTCGCTCGCCGACGTCGGCGGCGAGGTGCTCGTGGTGTCGCAGTTCACCCTGTTCGCGAACTGCAAGCGGGGCAACCGCCCCTCTTTCACCGAGGCGGGCGCGCCCGACAAGGCGAACCGTCTGTACGAATGGTTCGTCGAACGCGCGCGCCGCGACGTGTCCCGCGTGGAAACGGGGCGCTTCGGCGCGTACATGGACGTGAGCCTCGTCAACGACGGGCCCTTCACGCTGTGGCTCGACACCGACACGCTGTAGGGGCTGCGCCCGAGCGCGCCTAGAGCAGCGCCTGCTCCCACTCCGCTTCCTTGAAGCCGACGAGCACGAAGCCGTCGCCCACCACGAGCGGGCGCTTCACCATCATGCCGTTCTCGGCGAGCAAGGCGTAGGCGTCCTCGTCGCTCATGCCGGCGTCGAGCAGGGCCTTCACGTTGCGTTCGCGATACAGCATGCCGCTCGTGTTGAAGAAGCGGCGCAGCGGCAGCCCGCTTGTCGCATGCCACGCGGCCAGCTCTGCAGCCGTCGGGTTCTCTTCGACGATGTGGCGGTCGGTATACGCCACGCCGTGCGCGTCGAGCCACGCCTTCGCCTTCTTGCACGTGGAGCACTTCGGATACTCGACGAACAGCACGTCTGCCATGGTTCCTCCTTGGTTCGTTCATGCCAACAACCGGTTTCCCGCTCATGATACCAAAGGGTGAACGCGAACCCGGGCGCGCCTTGCTATACTGGGTACGTCCAGACGGAAAGGCACACCCATGATCTTCTACTTCACCGGCACCGGCAACTCGCTCGCGGCGGCGCAAACCATCGCGCGCGCAACCGACGACCTGCTCGTCGACATCGGCGCAGCGTACAAGTACAAGGACTTCGACTTCACGCTCGCGCAGGACGAGCAGCTGGGATTCGTCTTTCCCACCTACGCCTGGACCACCCCTCCCATCGTCGACGCGTTCATCAAGCGCGCGCACTTCCGCACGGGCAACAAGGAAACGTTCACGCCCGGCTACTGCTTCGCCGTGCTGTCGTGCGGCGCCTTCGTGGGCAACACGGCGCGCTTCTTCGGCAATCTCCTGCTCAAAGAGCAGGGCATCAACCTCGATGCCTCGTTCAGCGTGAAATCGGTGGGCAACTGCACCATCCTGTACGCCCCCGCCGAAGGCGAGAAGCGCGAACGCCTCCTGGCCGCCGCCGAGCTCGAGACGCGCCGCGTGGCCGACCGCATCGTCGCGCGCGAGGAGGTGCATGCCGAGCACCGCAACCCGCTGGGCATCGTGCTGTCGAAGTTCACCGCGAAGGACGAGAAGCCGCGCTCGACGGCCGAGTTCTTCACGCTGCCCACCTGCATCAGCTGCGGGCAGTGCGCCGACCTCTGCCCCACGAACACCATCACGCTCATCGAGGGCACGCCCCGCTGGGCCGAGCTCGGCTGCACGCAATGCCTGGCCTGCCTGCATCGCTGCCCCGTGAACGCCATCCAATACGGCCCCCGCACCGAACGCCGCGGCCGCTACGCCAACCCCGTCCTCGGAGCCAAAAAGGGCGCGTAAGCATTCCGCGTTAGAACGCTCACCGCCCCATGGGACGGGCTAGTCGTCCCACCATGCTATATCGCCGTATACGAGACCGCATTCCCGCTCGACCCAGTCTAAAAACGCTTCGGGCTTTTTGACGGGGATCTTCGATTGGGCAAAGCCCGACGCGTCGCGCGTAAGCAGGAAATCGGCTTTGACCTTTCGAGCGGCCATTTCGATCAGGCAGTCCTCGAAATCCATCCATTCGAGCCGTACGGCGTTCTTCACGTCCTCGCCCTCGATCGAGCATATGCGGAGGAACTCGAAGCTCGCATCGAAACCGCGGAGGATGTCCGAGCCGGCGCAGTCTTTCCTCATGACGTAGTAGATGTCGGTGAACGACTTCGCCGAAGCCCAGAGTTCGGCGTCGCCGAACTCCTCCATGATTTGGAGCTTTTTCACATCTTCGTAGAACGGATGCCGCTCCTGATACAGGTCGATAAGGACGTTCGTGTCAAGAAAGAGCTTCATAGTCCGCATACCTCATCTCTCTCAGAACGTCTTTGAGCGACCGTCCGTTGAGCACGTCGCCGCCGGGCTTTACCAGCATTTTCCGACCGCGCTCCTTAAGCTTGTTCATTTGCCCTGCGGTCAGTTCACGACGACCCGGGCTCACCGCTGCTCGATTCAATGGCAGGTCGTCGTATGCGATAACGTACTGATACGCCGAGTTGATGAGCTCGGTAGGGGTTGACCCGATTCTTTTGAGCGCTGCGTTACCCTGCTTCCTGATTTCAGCCGGCACGCGCGCGGTCACGACAACATCGTCCATACCTACCTCCTTATCATGCCGACAGTATAGCGTATTACCGTATTACAAACAAGTGCCGCGAAACACGCTTGACGCTTCCGTGGCTATTGTTTATAGTGTGCATATCGGGTATATACACACTACCCGGTTGGAGGGGACGAGGAACGTGCTTGGACCCTCCCGGCGCGAAGCGGGACGCCGCAACGCGCCATCGGGCGATTCGGGACGCCGAACCGCTCTTCACCGCCCCGCCCCCACGGGCGCGGCGCGCACGGAACACGAAAGGGAGCCTGAGTTGGACATCATCATCTCGAATGCGAGCGACCGGCCCATCTACGACCAGATCGTCTCGCAGATGAAAGCCCTCATCCTCACGGGTGAGCTGGACGAGGGGCAGCAGCTGCCCTCCATCCGGGCGCTGGCCGGCGATCTGCGCATCAGCGTCATTACGACGAAGCGCGCCTACGCCGAGCTGGAAGCGCAAGGCTTCATCGAGACGGTGCCCGGCAAGGGCAGCTTCGTGGCCGGCGGCAACTTCGAGCTGTTGCGCGAAGAACGCCTCCGCCACATCGAGGAGCTGCTCACCCAAGCCGTCGACGAAGCGCGCGGCGCGAACGTCGAGGTCCGGGAACTCCATGACATGCTCGACCTCATCGCAGAAAGTGACGACTGATGAACGACCTCCTCCGCATCCGCAGCCTGTCGAAGCACTACGACGGCTTCGACCTCCAGAATATCGACCTCACGGTTCCGGCCGGCAGCGTGGTGGGCTTCGTCGGCAGCAACGGCGCCGGCAAGACCACCACCATCAAGGCCATCCTGGGGCTCATCTTCCCCGACGCGGGCTCCATCGAGCTGTTCGGCCAGAACGTGGGCGAGCACGCCAGCGCGAAGGCCATCAAGCAGGCGAAACAGCGCACGGGCGTCGTGTTCGACACGTGCTCCTTCCCCGAGGAGATGTCCATTGCCTCGGTGGGCAAGCTCATGGCCTACAGCTACGACTCGTGGAGCCCCGCCGACTTCGAGCAGCGCCTCGCGCAGTTCGAGCTGCCGAAGGACAAGACCGTGCACGACCTGTCGCGCGGCATGAGCATGAAGCTGTCGCTGGCCTGCGCCCTCGCGCACGACCCCGACCTGCTCATCCTCGACGAAGCCACCGCCGGTCTCGACCCGCTCGCCCGCGAGGAAGCGCTCGACCTGCTGCGCGTCTACATGCGCGACGAACGGCACGGCATCCTCATGTCGAGCCACATCACGAGCGACCTCGAGAAAATCGCCGATTACATCGTGTGCATCGACGACGGCCGCATCGTGTTCTCCGTCGAGAAGGACGCCATCACCGACCTCGCCGGCGTGGCGCACTGCCGCGCGGCCGACTTCGAGCACATCGCTGCAAGCGGCTTCTTCGCCCCGGGCGAGCTGCGCAGCATGCGGCACCCTTACGGCATCGACGTGCTGGCGCCCGACCGTTTCGCGTTCGCCGAGAACTTCAAGAACATCGCCCTGGACAAGGCCGATATCGACACGTACATGGCCCTCATGCTGAAAGGAGAGGTCCGATGAAAGCTATGATCATGTCCGATCTCCTGATCGCCAAGAAGTACCTGCTGCAGCAGCTGGGCATCGCCATCGTCGTGGGCATCTTCATCTGCATCATGATCGGCAACCTGTACGTGGTGGCGCCCGCCGTGGGCGTGATGATTCCCTTCTCGCTTACCATCACCATCCTGTCGCTCGACGAACGCGCCAACTGGCAGCAATTTCGCCTCGCGCTGCCCATCGCGCGCAAGGACGTCATCGTGGGCCGCTACGTCAGCTTCGCCCTGCTGTCGCTGTGCGGCATTGCCGTGGGCCTGCTCACCACGTTCATCGTCATCGCCGCCGCGCAGCTCATGCCGAGCGTGCCGCAGCTGGCCGACCTCATGGTGAACTTCTCGTGGCAGGCCATCCTGTTCACCTGCGTGGCCGGCCTGGCCATGCTGTTGGTCATGCTGTCCATCACCATGCCGGTGTTCTCGCGTTTCGGCATGACGAAGGGCGTGCGCTACCTGCCGCTGCTCATCATCTTCGGCGTGTTCATCGCGTTCTCGCTCGACGGCAACGGCCCGCCCGCCGACTTCCTGGCCAACATCAACCTGCTGCTTGAAACGCCGCTCGGCACCATCGGCCTGGCCGCCGCCATCCTCGTGATCGTCGCGGCCGTCTACGCGATCTCGGCCACCATCTCCACGCGCCTGTACGCCAAGCGCGAACTGTAGCGCCGAACGAGCGAGGAGCCTGTCGTGAAACCCATGATCGCCGCAGATCTGCTGACCATCGCCAAACCGCTGCCCCGCTACGCGGCGGCTTGGACGATTGCCACCGCGGGCACATGCCTGCTCACAGGGTGCGCGCCCGTCACCGTGCTGTTCGTGGGCTTCCTCATGCCGCACATGCTTGCGCTCACGCTGTACGCCGCCGACGAGAAAAACGGGTGGAGCGCCTACCGCCAAGCATTGCCGCTCACGCGGACGGACGCGGTGTGTGGGCGCTACGCCGTCATCGCGATGCTCGGCGTGCTGAGCGCCGCCCTGGGTGCGCTCGCCTATGCGGCGGCTTGTGCGCTCACGGCCGTGATGCCCGACCTCGCAATCACCGGCGCCGCGAGCCTGGGGTTCGACGCGGCGGGGCTTGCGACGTACTCCTGCATCGGGTTCGTCGTCCTGCTCGTCATATTCGCCATCGTGCTGCCCCTCACGTTCTCGACGGGCTCGATGAGGGTGTTGCAGTACCTGTCCTTCGTATTTCTGCTGGCCATCGGCGTGTTCATCGGCCCGCTCGCGAACGTTGCACAGACGATGCATACCATGCCGGGCGGCATCGCGCTGCTCCTGCTCGCCGCGCTCGCGCTGTACGGCGCGTCGGGCGCGCTCGCGCTCAAGCGGTATCGTCGACGGGATTTGTAACGGCGCGACGGCGCGCTACTTCATGTGCACGAGGTCGGCGAGGGTCACGTGATCTACGTAGTCCTCGATGGCCTGGTCGAGGCCGCGCCAGAAGTTGATGGCCACGCACTCGTCGCGACGCGGGCACGCCTCGGCCCCGTCCTCGAGGCACGACACCGGGGCACAGCTCCCCTCGGTGGCGCGCAGCACGTCTCCCGCCGTGATCTCGTCGGCGGGGCGCGCAAGCAGATAGCCGCCGCTCACGCCGCGAACGCTCTTCAACACGTTCGCCTTCACGAGCGCGCCGCCCAGCTGTTCAAGGTACTTGACGGACAGGTCCTCGCGTTCGGCGGCCTGCCGCATGGTGACGAGCGAGCCGGCTTCGCCTTGTCGTGCGATGTCGATCATGAGCCGCAAAGCATACCGCCCCCGCGTCGATATCATCATGTCCGTCACACCGTCCTTGTCGTCGTGCGCAGCCGAACGCGCACTGGCGGCGGCCACAAACCCCTCTTCGTGTTGTTTTCCCAGTATATCCCATCGTTTGCCCGAACGATCGGGCCTTTCTTGCAGGAATGTAAGGATGGGGCAAGCGGTCGGTAAGGCAGCGTTAAGGACGGCTTGGTATAACTGATACAGCACATGAAGCAGAACCCGCGCAGGACGCGCGGCACGACAGGCACCACCGGAAAGGCGGAACCATGGCACGAACGACGCAGCGGACATCCCAGGCCCATCCCTTCGTCGCGTTCCTCGGACGCGTGGGACTCGTGCTGTTCATCCTCATCGTGTTGGTGGAGGTGTACTTCCTCGCGCGCGGCTTCAACCTGTATCGCGAAGCGCTCGAGGCCACCGACCTCGACGACATGGCCGCCGCCATCCAGAACAGCGAGAACTTCACGCCCATCGACGAGCTGCCCGACCTGTATCTGCAGGCCGTCGTGGCCGTGGAGGATCATCGCTTCTACGCGCACCCCGGCTTCGACATCATCGCCACGGGCCGCGCGCTCATGAACGACCTCAAGGCCGGCGCCATCGTCGAGGGCGGCAGCACCATCACGCAGCAGCTTGCGAAGAACCAGTACTTCTCCCAGGAGCAAACCATCGACCGCAAGATCGCCGAGATCTTCATGGCCCTCACCATCGAGCAGCACTTCTCGAAGCGCACCATCCTCGAGCTGTACGTGAACTCCATCTACTTCGGCGACGGCTACGAGGGCATCGGCAACGCGAGCGAGGGGTACTTCGGCAAGGATCCGAGCGCCCTCGACGCCGACGAGTGCACCCTGCTGGCCGGCATCCCGAACGCGCCGAGCATCTACGCCCTCTCGCAGAACCCCGACCTGGCACGGCAGCGTCAGCAGGAAGTGCTCAAGAAGCTCGTGCGCTACGACTACCTCAACCAGAACGCGGCGCAGCACATCGTGAGCAACGTCCGGGCGATTGCCGCCTAGCGGACGGGCCGCCGCGTGCGGTTCTGTAGTCGTCGTAGCGGTGCGCGATTCGTCGCGGCGAACCCCGAGGGCTTTGGTAGGATAGGCACCATGAAACGACTGAAAACCATCGCTGCCGCCGTCCTGTCCGCCGTCGCCCTCGCGGGTACCCTCGGGCTGGCCACCGCCTGCAGCTCCCCCTCAACCGACACCGCAGCCCCCGCCTACGTGAGCCCCTACGACTGGAACGGTCTCGAGCGCTCGGGCGCCAACAACGATCGCCTCGCCTACTACGAGGACGGCACGCTGCGCTCCCGCCTGGGCGTGGACGTGTCCGACCATCAGGGCGTCATCGACTGGAACGCGGTTGCCGCCGACGGCATCGACTTCGCCATGGTGCGCGTGGGCAACCGCGGGTACACCGAAGGCACGCTGTACGCCGACGAACGCTACGCCGAGAACATCGACAACGCCACGAGCGCCGGTCTCGACGTGGGCGCGTACTTCTTCTCGCAGGCCGTCAGCGTGGAAGAGGCCCGCGAGGAAGCCGACTTCGTGCTCGAGCTTTTGGCCGGGCGCCATCTGGCGTTTCCCGTGGTGTACGACCACGAGCCCGTATCCGACGCCTCGGGCCGCGCGAACAACCTCGATCGCGAGACGCTCACGGCCAGCGCGCGGGCGTTCTGCGAGCGCTTGGAGCAGGGCGGCTACTCCACGATGATCTACGGCAACAGCGGCGACATGGCCCGCTACAACCGCGCCGACCTGGGCGAGCACCCCGTGTGGTTCGCCGAGTACGACGCCGCCGAGCCGCACGGCCAGTTCGACTTCGTCATGTGGCAGTACACGAACGCCGGCACGGTGAACGGCATCTCCACGGCGGTCGACCTCAACCTTCTCTTGACCGAGCTCGCGTAACGAGCCCCGCACCCAACTCCTCATACCGCCATCCCACCAGGCACGTTCCGTATCGTGGAACGGGAGTTCCGCATGGTGAACTGGGGCCGTTGAGGCCGGGCGCGCCCGTTTCTATAATCCTCCCCAAGAGCTACGGGACGGCGAACACGCCGCAACGTACCACCAATCGAGGGAAGGGGCCATCATGAAAACGACGGATGCGAACGAGCGAGGGCTGTCACGCAGGAACTTCATCGGCGGCGCGGCGCTCGGGCTGGGCGCGCTGGCCATGGGCGGGCTGGCCGGATGCGCGCCGAAGGCCGCGGGCAACGCGGACGCGGCAGAACAGAGCGGCTCGGCCGGCAACGCGGAGGGCGTCTCCTGGGACGGCGAGTTCGACGTCATCGTGTGCGGCGGAGGCGGCAGCGGCCTGACCGCAGCGTACTCCGCGCTTGAGAACGGCGCGCAGAAGGTGCTCGTGCTGGAAAAGGGCACCGCGTGCGGCGGCACCACCGCGCTCGCCGAAGGCGCGGTGCAGGCTTCGGGCACGCCGTGGCAGAAGGACCTCGCCGGCGTCACCGACGACAGCCCCCAGCTGCACAAGCAGTTCTGGATGACCGATGCCGAGGGCCTCGTGAAGGAGGAGCTCGTCGCCTGCATGGCCGACAACGCCGCCGACAACCTGCAGTGGATGGCCGACAGCTTCGGCATCACGTTCTCCAACGTGTTCGGCTGCTACCCCACGCCGTACATGAAGGACGAGTACATGCGCGACCGCATCCACCTCATCACCGATGCAGCCGATACGACGAAAACCGGCGGTGCCGTGTGGACGACGAACGCGCAGAAGGCCGTCGAGGAGAAGGGCGGCGAGATCAAGACGAAGACCGAGGTCGCCGACATCTACCAGGATGACAGCGGCACCGTGGTGGGCGTGGCCACCGCCGACGGGAAGAACTTCAAGGCGAACAAGGGTGTCGTGCTGGCCATGGCCTCCATCGACCACAACGAGGACCTGGCATTCAAATACGATCAGCAGCAGTATTGGGACCTCAAAACCCAGGCGGTGGCTACGGCGGCCACCGACACGGGCGACGGCATCCGCATCGGCATGGCGCACGGCGCCGACGCGGCCTTCCACGGCGCGGTCGACCTCATCCTGCAAACCTGGAGCTACACGAACAACCAGAACCCCGAGATCCCCTATATCCTCATCGACCAGCGCGGCAACCGCTTCGTGCGCGAGGATACCACCTACGCCTTCCACTGCCGCGCCATGTTCAACGCCTCGATGGCGCAGGGCGGGGCCGAGGGCTGCACGTACATGCTCATGGATAGCAAGATGCTGAATGCCGACGCGAAGTGCGCCTGGTCGGACAACGCCGAAGACGGCGCGAAAGCCCGCGAGGCCGCGCTGGCCGATGGCAGCATGGTACAGGCCGACACGCTCGACGAGCTGGCGGCGGCGCTCGGCATGGACGCCGACAACCTCGCGGCCACGGTGGACGCCTGGAATGCCGCCTGCGCGGCCGGAGCCGACGCGGCCTACGGGCGCACGGTGCAGCTGACCGCACTCGACGCCGCCCCCTTCTTCGCCTGGAAGACGCAGAACACGAACATCGGCTCCATCGGCGGCCTGCTCATCAACACCGACGCGGCCATCCTCGACACCGAGGGCAACCCCATCCCGCATCTGTTCGGCGCGGGCGTGAACACGGCCGGCTGGATCGGGCCCTACTACCCCGGCTCGGGCACCTGCCTGCAGGGCGCCCTCAACTGGGGCCGCATCGCCGGCGCGTCAGCCGCGAAGGCGTAAGCATTCCTCACTGAAAAGGGCGGCCCGACGGTCGCCCTTTTCAGTGCCGCTCGATGATGCTACTCGACGTAGCCCATGCGCTCGGAGATGCGTCGCGCGGCCAACATCACCTGCTGCGCGATGTCGTCGAGCCGCTCCTCGGCGATGCTCTCGGGCGTGCCGCTCACGCCCACCGCCGCAAGCGCGTCGCCCCGGTAGTTGAAGACGGGCGCGGCCACGCAGCAGTGCCCCAGCTCGTATTCCTCGCGATCCATGGCCCACCCCTGCTTGCGCACCTGATGCAGGTACTTCGCGAACGCGGCTTTGCCCGTGAACGTGTTCGGCGTGTACGCCTTGAAATCGTAGCCGTACAGCACCTCGTCAAGCTCGGCGCTGGAAAGGCAAGCCAACAGGCACTTCCCCATGGACGAGCAGTACGCCGGCGACCGGTAGCCCACCTGCGTGTACACCTCTTCGCCCCAGTCGGTGGATTCCTTTTCGATGTAGGAAACGTACGCGCCGTCCAGAATGCCCAGGTGGGCGGTGAGCCCCAGCGAGCGTTTCAGCACGGCCAAGTACGGTTTGGCCTCGGTTTGCAGCTCGAGGGAATTGATGTGGTAGCTCAGCGTATCGAACATCTTGGGGCCGATGGTGTAGGCGCCTTCGAGCGTTTGCTCCACGTAGCCGCGTCCGAGCATGGTGCGCGCGATGCGGAAGACGGTGGACTTGCTCATGGACGTGCGCTGCGCCAGCTCGGACAACCCGAGCGGCCCCCGGGCGCGTGCAAGCTCTTCAAGCACGTCGAACGCCCGATCCAAAACCTGTACGGTACCCTCTCCCATGGATGACCCTTCCCCGAGAGCGATGCGTTTTCGTCAGTATACGCCAACCCGCGCCCGCTTGGCGATGCGTTGAACACGTGGTACACTGAACGCCGCATTTTCACGTGGTTTGCAAGGAGCTCTGATTTCGATGGCTGGGTACTACTTCCTCTAATCGCTTCGCGATTTCCTCGTCAACGCACGTCTCGCGCGTCGTCGCAACGTGCAGTTGCCCTTTTCTCAGCTTGATTCCATCTGGAATAGGTGGCGCAACCGTACGCGCTCCCCCTATGCTGAGCCTGTCAAACCCATCGAATCAAGGAGTTTTCCATGACTGCATCGACCGCGCCTCTGAGCGCAGCCGGTCGCGAGCTGCCGAAGCGCTGGCTCGCCATCATCGCCACCATCTGGGCCGGCCAAGCCGTGTCCATGATCACCAGCTATGCCGCGGGATACGCCGTGGTGTGGTACATCACCGAAACAACCGGCAGCGCCATCATGCTGGCCGCCGCTGCCATCTGCGCCTACTTGCCGCAGGGGTTGCTGTCGCCCTTCGGCGGCGTCATCGCCGACAAGTACAACCGCAAAACCGTCATGATCATCGCCGACCTGTCCGTGGGCATCGTCTCGCTCGGTCTGGGCGTGGTCATCCTGTTCGGGCAGGTTTCATTTCCCCTGCTCATGATTCTCGTGATCGTGCGCAGCATCGGCCAGGCATTCCACGGCCCCGCCATGATGGCGGCCATGCCGCAGCTCGTGCCCGAGAAGCATCTGCTGCGCATCAACACGCTCGACCAGCTGCTCATGTCGGTGGCGTCCATCGGCGCGCCGGCGTTCGGCATCTTCCTGTACACCACCATCGGGTTCCACTCGGTCATGTTCCTCGACTTCGCCGGCGCGCTCGTGGCCGTGGCGGGCCTCGCTTTGGCGAAAATTCCCTCCACCGCCGACGAGACCACCGAGAATCAGCACGTGCTGGCGAACCTGCGCGATGGATGGAAGGCGCTCTCGTCGAACCGCGGGCTCGTCATCCTCATCGTGGGCATCACCATCGGCATGATGGCGTTCGCCCCGCTCGGCGCCATCTTCCCGCTCATGACCTTCGACCACTTCGGCGGCGACGGGTACATGGCCTCCATCGTGGAAGCCGCGTTCGGAGCGGGCATGATCGTGGGCTCGGTCATCCTCATGGCATGGGGCGGCGGCAAGCGCCTGGCCGGGCTCATCGCCGTGGCGTCCCTCATCGTGGGCATCACGACCTCGGCCTGCGGGTTCCTCACGCCCGAGATGTTCGGCGCGTTCGTGGTGCTGTGCGCCGTCATGGCCGTGGCCTGCGCCTGGTTCAACGGGCCGCTCATCACGCTCATTCAGCGCAACGTGCCCGAAGAGAAGACGGGTCGCGCGCTCGGCCTGGCCATGGCGGCCATGGGCCTGGCCTCCCCCATCGGCATCGCCATCGGCGGCGTGGCCGCCGAAGCCATGGGCGTGGCCGCGTTCTTCGTGGTGGACGGCCTCGTGTGCATCGTGCTGGGCGCCACCATCTACCTCGTCAAGAGCGTCCGCGCCCTCGACCACACCTCCCCCGCCGAAGCGCCCGCGGAGGACTAGAGCTGTCTGGGCCGCGGTTCCAACCGCTGCACCGTGCCGAAGCGGCGCATCCCCGTAGCGGGGTGCGCCGCTTTTTTGCGCCCCGGCTGCGGCTGCGCTATTCGGGGGCGCTTGCGGTTTTGGCGGGCTGGGCGGATGCGGCCTTCGCGGCGGCCGACGCCGTGCCGCTCGCGCGGGAGGTGCGGGATGCGGTAGCAGGCTCGGCCGTCAGCTCAACCTCGTCGTCCTCGATGGTGTCCTTGAGGGGATTCTCCTTCAGGAACAGCAGCAGCACGGCTCCCACCAGCAAGAACGGCGCGAGGTATAGGAAGATGGGCACGAGCGCGTCGTGGTAGGCGTTTTGTACGAGCAGCTGGATATCGGTGGGCAGCTGCGCCACGATGGCCGGCGTGATGGAGTTCGCGCTGAGACCGGTGCTGGCGAGCGCCTCCCCCGCACCCGCCAGCTGGTCGGCAAGACGCGACGTGAACAGGGCGCCGATAACCGACGAACCAAGCGTCGCGCCCACCTCGCGGATGTAGTTGTTCGATGACGTGGCCGTGCCCACCATGGCGTGCGGGAATTCGTTCTGCACGATGAGCACAAGGATTTGCTGGCCCAAGCCCATGCCGAAGCCCAGGATGAACAGGTACACGAACATCATGATGGTGCTGGTTTCTACCGCGATGGTGGACATGAGCACGAGCGCGACCGCCGCCACGAGGCAGCTTGCCACGGGCATCCACTTGTAGCGGCCCGTCTTCGAGGCCAAAAAGCCCGACACCGTCGACATGATCATCATGCCCACCATGGTGGGCAGCATCATGTAGCCCGATTCAGTGGCCGACGCGCCGTTCACGATTTGCATGTACGTGGGCAGATACGAGATGGTTCCCATCATAGCCACCATGATGAGCAGGCCCGCGAGCGACGCAACGATGAAGTTCCTGTTCTTGAACAGCGACAGCGGCATGATGGGCTCTTGCGCATGACGCTCCGCCACCACGAACAGCACGAAACACACCACGCAGGCCACGCCGAGCGCGATCGCCTCGAACGAACCCCAGCCCGCGCTGCCGCCGCCCACGGTGGTGAACAGCACGAGGCACACCGTGCCGCCGATGAGCAGCGCCGTGCCCAGGATGTCCAACTTGAAGGATTGCGCACTACGCTTCGCCTTCGGCAGGAACGCGGCGGCCAACGCGATGGCCACGATGGCGATGGGCACGTTGAACCAGAAGATGTAGCGCCACCCCGCAACCTCGGTGAACCACCCGCCCAGCAGCGGGCCCACAATCATGGAGACGGCGAACACGGCGCCCATGACGCCCATGTACTTGCCGCGCTGACGCACCGGCACCACGTCGGCGATGATGGCCTGCGACAGGATCATCAGCCCGCCGCCGCCCAGGCCCTGCACGGCGCGTCCGGCGATGAGCGTGAACATGCTGTCGCCGATGCCGCAGATGAGCGAGCCCACCGTGAACAGCGCCAACGCTGCGATGAACAACGGCTTGCGGCCGATGAGGTCGCCCAGCTTGCCGTAGATGGGCATCATGCAGGTGGATGCCAGCACGTAGGCCGTGGTCACCCACAGCATATGGTCGACGCCCCCGAGTTCGCCCACGATGGTGGGCAGGGCGGTGGACACGATGGTCTGATCGAGCGAACTTACAAACATGGCAAGCATGAGCCCGGCGAACACGGCGATGAGCGCACGCTTGTTGATTCCTTCCTGGTGTTCCGGCGCCGCAACGGCGCCTGCTCCTTCACGAACGGTGGTGGTCACGTTTTTCCTCTTTTCGTCGCTTGTCTATTACTCGACTATCGTCTACTATTTGACTACCGACGACAAGCGACGATCAAGCCGAAGCGTCGCTTACGCGACGACTCCGCAGAAATCGTCAAGTAAAGGATGGAGAAATGGCGAACACCGACCTGCGCTACCGCCGCACCGAGCGCTTCCTCCTCGAAGCATTCGGCGAGGCGCTTGAGAAGCGCGCCCTCGACAAGATCACCGTCACCTCGCTCGCTGCGGCGGCCGACATCAACAAAGCGACGTTCTACCTGCACTATCGGGATATCTACGACCTTGCCGAAGCGTATGCCCACGCCATCGCCGAGGAGCGGGTGGCCACCATGGACTACCTCGAGTACTACTTCGACGACCCCAAGCAATTCGCCGCCTGTCTCGTGGAGGACTTCGAGGCGAACAAGGAGGAAGTCACCAAGCTCGGGCGCAACGGGCTCATGAGGATGTACCTCGACGCGTTCGCCACCGCCATGCACCAGCGCTTGACCAGGTTCAAGCCTATCACGGACGACAAGCGCAGCAACATGATGACCACCTTCGTGGTGCACGGCATCCTCAGCCTGCTGCCACGCTACGGCGATGATACGGCCACGGTCGTCGATGTGGCGGGCGACGCGCTCAAAGCCATCGACGAATACGGGCGCGCGCATTTCGGGGAGCAGACGAACGGAGGCCCCGCACCGCAACGAGCCGTTGCGGCAAAGTGCCAACCAGAATAGGTGGCATCTCCGCCCCCGCAACCCCACGATAGAGGCATCCCCAATCAAGGAGCCTCCCCATGCGAAAAGAATTCACGCCCGAGTACGTGCCGGCCCAGGGCATCGTGCACTACCTGCTGCACGGCCCCGAGCATCGCGACGCGCCTATCCTGCTCTACCTGCACGGCGGCCCCGGATTCCCCGAGCATTTCCACGCGCTGCAGCTCGAGCGCGCGTGGAACGGCCTGTTCACGCAAGTGCACTGGGATCAGCGCGGAGCGGGCATGACGCTGGCCTGCAACGACCGCACCGCAACGCCCCAGTCCATCGACCAGATGGCAGACGATCTGCACAGCATCGTCGAACACCTCAAGCGCCGTTACGAAACGCCGCGCATCGTCATCCTGGGGCATTCATGGGGCAGCATACTGGGAAGCCTGTACGCGTTGCGGCATCCCGAAAACGTGGCCGCATACGTGGGCAGCGGACAGGCGGTATCCATGCGCGCGAACGAGCGCGAGGGGTTCATGCTGGCGCTGCGCCAGGCGCAGGCCGCGCACGATGCCAAAAGCGTCGCGGCACTCGAGCAGTTGGGCGACTACCCGCCCGCCGACTTCGACGCGCTGATGAGCGCGCTGCCCACCGTACGCAAGGTGCAGGAGAAGTACGAGCAGGGCGCGGGCGGCCTGGCCATCGCGCTGAGCGTGCTTGCCGACGGGATGTTCAACCTGCGCGACATCCCCAGCCTCATGCGCGCGTCGAAGGCCAATCGACCGCTGCTGCGCGAGCTTGTCGACTTCAACCTGCGCGCCTATCCCGCCCGCTACGCCTGCCCCGTGCACTACATCCTCGGTCAGGACGACACCACCACGCCCACCGCGTTGGCCGGCGCCTACTTCGACGAGATCGCGTCGCTGCGCAAGGGCATGACCATCATCCCCGACGCCGCGCACGGCCCCATGTTCGAGCAGCCGGAAGCTTTCGCGAAGGCGCTCGAAGTCGTGCGCGCCGGCCTGTAGCCGCGCAGGGACACGAAGCGCGACCGGCGCTCCGCCCCGTGCGCGCTTCGCGCCCGCGTCCTACGACCGGCGGGCGCTGCCGTAGGCGGCGTTCTTGCGGTTGCCGTACGCGCTGCCCTTGCGGGCGTTCTTCTTGAGGTCCTTCAGCACGTCGTCCTCGCTGCCGCCTTCCACCTGCACGCGCAGCTTGACCACCTGGTCGCGCAAGCGGGCGGCTTCCTCGAAGTCCATGCTCTTCGACGCGGACGCCATGTCGTCCTCCATCGAGGCGATGATGCGCAGCACCTCTTCGCGCGACAGCTCGGCCAGCTCCTTGTTCACCTGCTCGGCCGTGGTGGTGCCCATCTCGTCGGTGACGTAGCTCATGATGTCGTTGATGGCCTTGCGGATGGTCTGCGGCTCGATGCCGTGCTCCTTGTTGTACTGCATCTGGATCTCGCGGCGGCGCTTCGTCTCGTCGATGGCGAGCGCCATGGAGTCCGTGATCTTGTCGGCGTACATGATCACCTGGCCCGACACGTTACGGGCCGCACGGCCGATGGTCTGGATGAGCGAGCGGTGGTTGCGCAGGAAGCCCTCCTTGTCGGCATCGAGAATGGCTACGAGCGACACCTCCGGCAGGTCGAGGCCCTCGCGCAGCAGGTTGATGCCCACGAGCACGTCGAACTCGCCGCGACGCAGGTCGCGCAGGATTTCCACACGCTCGAGCGTGGCGATGTCGGAGTGCATGTAGCGCGCCTTCACGCCCTGGTCGAGCAGGTGGTCGGTGAGGTCTTCGGCCATCTTCTTCGTGAGCGTGGTGATGAGCACGCGCTCGTTGCGCGCGGCGCGCTCCTTCGACTCGTCGATGATGTCGTCGATCTGCGAGGCCGACCCGCGCACGATGATCTCGGGGTCGAGCAGGCCGGTCGGGCGAATGATCTGCTCAACCTGCTGCTGCGACACCTTCTGCTCGTAGTCGCCCGGCGTGGCCGACACGTACACGAACTGCGGGATGCGGTCCTCGAACTCGTCGAAGCGCAGCGGGCGGTTGTCCAGGCAGCTGGGCAGGCGGAACCCGTGCTCGGCGAGCGTGATCTTGCGCGAACGGTCGCCCTCGTGCATGCCGCGGATCTGCGGCACCGTCACATGACTCTCGTCGATGATGCAGAAGAAGTCCTTCGGGAAGTAGTCGATGAGCGTGTAGGGCGGCTCGCCCGGCTCGCGCCCGTCCATGTGACGCGAGTAGTTCTCGATGCCCGAGCAGAAGTTCATCGTCTCGATCATTTCCAGATCGTAGTTTACGCGCATCTCGAGGCGCTGCGCCTCGAGCAGCTTGCCCTCCTCCTTGAACTGCTGCAGGCGTTCGCGCAGCTCGTCGCGGATGGTTCCCAGTGCGCGGTCCATCTTCGGGCGCGCCGTCACGTAGTGCGAAGCCGGCCAGATAGGCAGCGCCTCGAACTCGTTGAGCACCTCGCCCGTCACGTTGTCGATCTCGGTGATGGACTCGATCTCGTCGCCCCAGAACTCAAGCCGAATAGGGTTGTCGGCATAGGGAGGGAAGACGTCGAGCGCGTCGCCGCGCACACGGAACGTGCCGCGCTTCTGCTCGTAGTCGTTGCGGTCGTACTGGATGTCGATGAGCTCGTGGATGACCTGGTCGCGATCCATTTCCTTCTGCTTGTCCACGAACACGGCCATACCGGCGTAATCCATCGGCGAGCCGATGCCGTAAATGCACGACACCGATGCCACCACGATGCAGTCGCGCCGCGACAGCAACGCCGACGTGGCCGCATGGCGCAGCTTCTCCACTTCCTCGTTGATGGACGCGTCCTTCTCGATGAACGTGTCGGACGAGGGCACGTAGGCTTCCGGCTGATAGTAGTCGTAGTACGACACGAAGTACACGACGGAATTGTCGGGGAAGAACTCTTTGAGCTCGCTGGCAAGCTGCGCCGCAAGCGTCTTGTTCGGCGCCATGACCAGCGTGGGCTTCTGCACCGCCTCGATGGTTTTCGCCATGGTGAACGTCTTGCCCGAGCCCGTGACGCCCAACAGCGTCTGATAGCGCAAGCCCTCTTCAATGCCTTGGGTCAGCTTCTCGATGGCCTGAGGCTGGTCGCCGGACGGCTCGAAGGGCGACACCAGCTTGAACGGCGTGTCCGCAAGCCGCACCTCGGGCAGTTTGCCCTCCATTTCGATGCCGTCGATATTAGAAAGATGCGCCATACTGCTCCTCCCGCAAACGTAGGAGAATCAGTGTAGCACAGCCCAATCAATATGAACATATGTTCGTAAAGAAACGGTAACGAAGCGCACATTTCCCTCCAAACCACCACTAGCTCGCGCCGGCCGGCCGCGAAACGCTCCTTCGCCAATTTCCTGTACGTTCGGTGCGCAGTGGTATACTCTGTCGCCGTTGTCGCCCGATGGAAACGAAGGATCGAACGTGAGCACCGTGATGAAATACCTGCCCGGATTGGCCGTCTGCCTGGCTATCGCCCTGCCCTGCTGGTTCATCGGACAGGCGTTCCCCCTGGTGGGAGGCCCGGTATTCGCCATCTTGGCAGGTATGGCCATTGCGGCGTTCTGGAAGCAGCCCACGCGCGGATGCACCCAGCCGGGCATCGCGTTCACCGGTAAGAAGGTGCTGCAGGCCGCCGTCGTGCTGTTGGGATTCGGCCTGAACCTCGCGCAGATCGCCGAGGTGGGGCTCATGTCGCTGCCCATCATCCTGTCCACCATCGCCACCGCGCTCATCGTGGCGTTCATGCTGCACAAGGTGCTGCACATGCCGTCGGAAATCTCCACGCTCATCGGCGTGGGCTCGTCCATCTGCGGCGGCTCGGCCATCGCGGCCACCGCGCCCGTCATCAAGGCGCACGACAAGGACGTGGCTCAGGCCATCTCGGTCATCTTCCTGTTCAACGTGCTGGCTGCGCTCATCTTTCCCTCGCTCGGCAGCGCGCTCGGCCTGTCCAACGAGGGCTTCGGCCTGTTCGCCGGTACGGCCGTGAACGACACGTCGTCGGTCACGGCCGCCGCGGCCGCCTGGGACGGCATGCACCCCGGCTCGAACGCGCTCGACCAGGCCACCATCGTGAAGCTCACGCGCACCCTGGCCATCATCCCCATCACGCTCGTGCTGGGCATCCTGGTGGCGCGCCGCGACAGCCACGACCCCGCCGCGCTCGAGGCGCAGCAGCGCAGCGTGGTGAGGCCCGCCGGCCCCCTCGGGGGCTTCAGCCTGCGCCGTGCGCTGCCCGTGTTCATCTTGTTGTTCATCGCAGCGTCCATCGTCACCACCATCGCCATGGCGGCCGGTGCCGATGCCGCCGTGTTCGACCCGCTCAAAACCCTGTCGAAGTTCTTCATCGTCATGGCCATGGCCGCCATCGGCCTCAACACCGACATCGTGCACCTCGTGAAGTCGGGCGGCAAGCCCATCCTCATGGGCCTCTGCTGCTGGGTGGCCATCGCCGCCGTCAGCCTCGCCATGCAGCACCTGCTGGGCCTGTGGTAAACAAAAAGCCCCGGCGTTGCCGGGGCTTTTTCGTTGCGCGAGCGCGACTTACAGGTCCTTGGAATACTCGCCCCACCAGGCGAGCACTTTGTTGTGCATCTCTTCGGGGGTGCCGTCGTTGTTGAACACGACGTCGGCGGCCTCGATGCGGTCCGCGTCGGTGATCTGCTGCGCGATGCGGCGACGCACGTCCGTCTCGTCCCAACCGCTCTTCACTGCGCGCTCGATGCGCATGTCGATGGGCGCGAGCACGGCAATCACCACGTCGGCGTCGTAGGCGAGCGACGTCTGGCGGTTCTTGAACACCGAGTACTCCACCACGACGGCCTTGTTTCCCGCACGCTCGAGCTCGGCCACGCGGTCGGTGAACGCCTCCTCGATGCGCGGCAGCGTGATGCGGTTGAGCTTGCGCGTCTCCGCGGGGCTCACGAACGCCTTCGCCGCCAGGGCCGGACGCTCGATTTCGCCGTCGGCACCCAAAATGTCCTCGCCGAACGTCTCGACGAGTTCGGCCTTCACCGTGTCCCACTTAAGAACGTCGTGACCGACCTGGTCAAGATCGATGTTCGGCAAGCCCTGATCGACGAGCGCCTTGCGGGCAGTCGACTTGCCGGCTCCCATGCCGCCGATGATGAACAGCTTCTTCATGCTTGCACTACCTCCTCAATCATGCCGCCTCCCAATACGGTATCGCCGTCGTAGAGGACGGCGTATTGGCCCGGCGCCGTGGTTGGCTGCGGACTCCTCAGCGCGATGCGAACACGCTGGTTGTCTTCCGGCTCTATGATACACGCACAGGGACGGCTTCGGTAGCGCAGTTTCACCATCGCGCCGTACGGCTCGCCGAGCGACGCGAACGCCTGCCAGTTCATCGCGCCCACCACCACGGCGTCGATGAGCGCGTCCTGCGCGAATCCCACCACGAGCTCGTCCGTCGCGGGGCGCTTCTCCACCACATAATAAGGTTCGGGACCCGCCACGCCGATGCCCTTGCGCTGCCCCACCGTGTAGTTCGCCAGACCCTCGTGCCGCCCGAGCACCGCGCCCGCGCCGTCCACGATGGGGCCCGGCTCGTCCTGCACGCCGTGCGCGTGGAGAAACGGCCGATAGTCGCCGTCGATGAAGCAGTTGTCCTGGCTTTCCGCCTTCTCGGCCACCGCGAGCCCCAGGTCGGCGGCGATGATGCGCACCTCGGCCTTCGTCATGGCGCCAAGCGGCAGCACGAGGCGCGCCAGCTGCTCCTGCGACAGCAGCGACAGCATGTAGCTTTGGTCTTTGCGCGCGTCGAGGGCCGTCAACACTCCGAAGCGACCCGTGTCGGACAGCCGCGCGATACGCGCGTAATGCCCGGTGGCAACGCGGTCGCAGCCCTGTTCGTCCGCCACGGCCAGCAGCGTGGAAATCTTGCAGCGCGCGTTGCAGCCCACGCACGGGCTGGGCGTGAGGCCCGCGGCGTACGAGGCCACGAACGGCTCCACCACGCACTCCTCGAACGTCTCCACGCACCCGGCAACCACGTGCGGAATGCCCAGCTGCGCGCACACGGCCGCAGCATCGGCCACCGCCTGCTCGGTGGCGGCGTTGTCGCGGAAACGACAGGTGACGCCCACCACCTCGTATCCGGCGCGTTGCAGCAGCGCCGCCGACACCGCGCTGTCCACCCCGCCGCTCATGCCGAGCGCAATGCGCCCAACCGCTTCCGCTCCTTCGTTCGCCACGCTTCCATCCTTTCCGCTCGTCTGTTCGCCCCCAGTATAGCGAACGCGGCCGACGCGGCGGCAAGGCGCGGCGGCTTCCTTGAAATATGCGCGCGGGCATCCGTTTCAACATTTGATGGAAAGAGGGGCTCGCGTCACCTGTTACCGCCGTCAAGGGGGTAGAGTGTGCGAACATTGCTATACTGGCAACTTGCGCCTTCGGAGCGCTTGAGGGACATCAAAGCAGGAGGGGTCGCACCACACATGTCGGGAACGAAATCACGCTACATTCCCGCGCTTGACGGACTGCGCGCGTTCGCCGTGCTCGCCGTCATCGCATATCACCTGGGCATGCAGTGGGCTCCCGGCGGCCTGCTGGGCGTCACCGTGTTCTTCGTGCTGTCGGGCTACCTCATCACCAGCCTGCTGCTCATCGAATGGGACAACACGAGCACCATCAACCTGCCCCAATTCTGGCTGCGGCGCGTGCGGCGTCTCATGCCCGCCATCATCTTGGTTATCGTGTGCACGGCCGCGCTGTGCACCTTGCTCGACCACAGCCTGCTCACGAAGCTGCGCGAGGACATGTGGGCCGCACTGCTGTGGGTGACGAACTGGTGGTACATCCTGCACGACGTGTCGTACTTCGACGCGCTCGGCGCGCCGTCGCCGCTCACGCACTTCTGGTCGCTCGCCATCGAGGAGCAGTTCTACCTCATCTGGCCCGTCGTGCTGCTCATCGCCCACAAGGCGGGCGTGAAGCGCACCACCATGCGCAACGCCACCCTCGTGGTCGCCCTGCTGTCGGCGCTCGAGATGGCGCTGCTCTACAACCCGCTCGACGACCCGAGCCGCGTGTACTACGGCACCGATACGCGCGCGTTCTCGCTGCTCATCGGCGCATGGCTGGCGTTCGTCTGGCCCTCGCACATGCTGGGCGCCCAAAAGAGCGTGCACCTCACGAAGCAGGTGCGCTCCATCCTCGACGGCGTGGGCCTCGTCGCGCTCCTCGCGCTGCTCGGCCTCATCGTGTTCGTGGACGGGTTCGCGCCGTTCCTCTACCGCGGCGGCATCCTGCTCGCCTCCATCCTCACGGCCATCGTCATCGCCGTCATGGTGCACCCCGCCAGCCTGCTCGGGCGCATCGCGGGGGCGAAGCCGCTCGTGTGGGTGGGTCTGCGCTCGTACGGCATCTACCTGTGGCACTTCCCCCTGCTGCTGCTCATGAACCCGCGCAACTTCACGGGCGAGACGCCCTGGTGGATGTACCTCGTGCAGGTGGCCGTCGTGTTCGCCTGCGCCGCGTTCTCGTACCGCTTCGTGGAGAATCCTCTGCGCAAGGGCGCGCTCGGCACCTTCGTGAAGGACGTGAAGAACAAGGAAATCGACGTGCCCGACTGGCTCAAGCACCATGCGGTGGGCGTCGTGGCGGGTTCCGCCGTGGTTATCGTGGCCGTGGGCGGCCTCATCGCCGTGCCGGCAACCGCGGCCATCGGCGGTGCCGACCTCCTTAAAGAGCAGGGGCCGCAAACGTCGCAGCCTGCGGAGCCGCCTATCAACGACATGCCGGGAGCCGAAGCCGAAAAGCCGAAGCTCGACGTGCTCATGATTGGCGACTCCGTATCGGTGCGCACCATCCCGAACTTCGAGGAGACCTTCCCGTACGGCACGATCGACGCCGCGGTGAACCGGCAGCTCTACATGGGCCGCGAGGTGTACGACTTCTACAACGATCAGGACGTCGTGGGCGGCATCGTGGTGTACGCGCTCGGCACGAACGGTCCCGTGGACGACGCGACGCTCGACGACCTCGTTGCCGCGGCCGGCCCCGACCGGCAGGTGTTCTTCGTCAATACGCGCAGCCCGCAGTCGTGGGTCGAAGGCACGAACGCCTCGCTTGCCGCCGCAGCCGAGCGCTTCGACAACGTGCACCTCATCGACTGGAACGGCGCGAGCGCCGGCCACGACGAGTACTTCGACGGCGACGGCACGCACCTCACCGAAGAGGGCGCGCAGGTGTACATCGACCTCGTGTACGGCGCGGTGGAAGCGCTGCTGCCCTCGCACGAGGAGAACGCCGAAGCGGCCGTGGTGAAGTCGCCGCTCGAGCTGGCCACCGACGGGGCGCAGGATGCGACCGAGCAAGCCGTGCGCGCCATCGCGCGCTCGGCCGCCGCCTCGCTCGCGCCCGAGCAGACCGCCTCCTAGGACACGCGAGGGCGCACGGCTCCGGCATAAAGTTCCTCGTCCTGGCCATATTGGTCGAAAACCTCCTCGCCAGACCTTCCCACTGCGAAACTGGCTCGTTACAATGCGAACGTGGTATTGCAGTTCCGCAGTATCGCGCTACAGCAAACGAGAAGGGGGTTGATCAAGGGTGGACAAATTCTTCAAGATCTCAGCGCGCGGGAGCACCGTGCCCACTGAGATCATCGGCGGCCTGACCACGTTCTTGGCCATGTCGTACATCATCGCGGTGAACCCGGCGATGATGCAGGCGGCGGGCATGCCGTTCAACGCAGCGCTCACGGCTACCTGCGTCGGCGCAGCCATCATGACGATCGCGATGGGCGTGTTTGCGAACCGGCCCATCGCGCTCGCATCAGGAATGGGCATCAACGCCGTCGTGGCCTACTCGCTGTGCCTCGGTTTGGGCGTGGATTGGCGCGTAGCCATGGGCGTCATCTTCCTCGAGGGCATCGTCATCCTGCTGCTGGTGCTGTGCGGCCTGCGCAAGGCCGTCATGGATGCCATCCCCGTCGCTCTTCGGCGCGCTATCGGCATCGGCATCGGCCTGTTCATCGCGTTCATCGGCCTCAAGGGCGGCGGCTTCATCGCGGCCGACGAGTCCACGCTCATCGCGCTCGGCGACCTGACAAGCCCCGCCGCCATCGTCGCGGCTATCTCCATCGTCATCGCGGTGGTGCTGACGGCGCTCAACTTCAAGGGCGGCCTGCTCATCTCCATCGTGGCGGCCACCATCGTGGGCATCCCGCTTGGCGTGACGCCCGCCATCACCGACTTCAGCTTCGCGCCGGACTTCTCGGCCTTCGCCGCCCCGTTCCAGATGACGCCCGACGGCGCGCTGGCCATCGCGGAAGTGCTCGTGCAGCCCGTGCTGCTGCTGTTCGTGTTCAGCCTGCTCATGAGCGACTTCTTCGACACCATGGGCACCGTGGTGGCCGTGGGCAGCCGCGCCGACTTCGTGGACGAGAAGGGCGACGTCGAAGACGTGCAGCCCATCCTCATCGTGGACTCCGCCGCCGCGGCGTTCGGCGGCTTCGTGGGCGCAAGCTCCATCACGTCGTTCGTGGAATCGGTTTCGGGTGCCGCCGCCGGCGCGCGCACGGGCCTGTCGAACATCGTCATCGGCATCGCGTTCATCGTCTGCGCGTTTCTGGCGCCCGTCATCGGCATGGTGACGAGCTCGGCCACCTGCGGCGCGCTCGTCGTGGTGGGCTACCTCATGATGACGGAAATCGGTGCCATCGACTGGAGCGACATCACGTCGGCCTTCCCCGCGTTCATGACCATCGCGGGCATTCCCATGACGTACTCCATCGCGAACGGCATCGGCCTCGGCTTCATCTCCTACTGCATCATCAAGGCCGTGAAGGGCGAGGCGCGCGACGTGAAGCCGCTCATGTGGGTGGCCTCCCTCGCCTTCCTCGCGTCGTTCATCTTCTCGTAGCGCATCGAGCGCATGCAGCGCATGGCACGAAAAAAGGGGCCGGTCACATGACCGGCCCCTTTTAGTATCACCTGGTGCGGGAGGTTATTCCGCAGCCTCTTCGGTCGCGGCCTCTTCAGCGACCTCGGCGGCAGCCTCGGGCTTGTCGGCCTTCTTCTTGGCCGGCTTCTCCTCAACCTGGATGGACTCGTCCACTTCGATCTCGAAGCCCAGGTCGGCCGCAGCGGCCTTCATGGACAGGGAGATACGACGACGCTCGGGGTTGATCTCCATGACCTTCACCTTCACCTCGTCGCCGGCCTTGACGACCTGAGCCGGGGTGTCGATGTGGCGCATGGCCATCTCGGAGATGTGCACGAGACCCTCGATGGACTGGCCGAGCTCGATGAACGCGCCGAACGGCACGATCTTCGTCACCTTGCCGTCGACGATGGTGCCCACCGGGTAGCTCTCGACGAGCTTGACCCACGGATCTTCCGTCGTCTGCTTGAGGCCGAGCGAGATGCGCTCGCGCTGCAGATCGACATCCAGAACCTCGACCTCGACCTCGTCGCCCACCTTGACGACCTCGGACGGATGGTTGACGTGGTTCCAAGAGAGCTCGGAGATGTGCACGAGGCCGTCGATGCCACCGAGGTCGACGAAGGCGCCGAAGTCGACGATCGAGGAAACCGTGCCCTTGAGGCGCATGCCCTTCGACAGCTTCGCGAGGATCTCGGCACGCTCGTTCTTGCGGCCTTCCTCAAGCAGCACGCGACGGGACAGCACGACGTTGTTGCGGTTGCGGTCCATCTCGATGACGCGGGCTTCGATCTCGGTGCCCAGGTACATGTCGAGGTCCTTGACGCGACGAAGGTCGACCAGCGACGCCGGCAGGAAGCCGCGCAGGCCGATGTCGAGGATGAGGCCGCCCTTGACCACTTCGATAACCTCGCCCGTAACCACTTCGCCAGCCTTGAACTTCTCTTCGACGCGAATCCAGGCACGCTCGTACTCGGCACGCTTCTTGGAGAGGATCAGACGACCGTCCTTGTCTTCCTTCTGCAGCACGAGGGCTTCGATCTTCTCGCCCAGGCTCACGATATCGGAAGGATCGGCATCCTTGCGGATGGACAGCTCGCGGGAGGGGATAACACCCTCGCTCTTGAAGCCGATGTCAACGAGCACTTCGTCGTGCTCGATCTTGACGACCGTACCGTCGACCAGATCGCCCTCGTCGAACTCGGTCAGCGTGCCGTCGATCATCGCGTTCATCTGCTCATCGGAGATGTCCTCGAAGTCGATGACGGACGTGTTTTTGATTTCGGTCAAAACGGACCCCTTTCAAATTCCTGCCAATCGGGGACCCTTCGTCATGATTACTTGCTACTTCACCATGTTCGCTTGTGCAAGAAACTTGCCCGTGCAGCGGTGTAACAAACATGTCTCGGGGGCCTACATTACGTTGTGCTTACAGCTTGTGCGTTATAAGCCATAGTAGTATAGCACAGGAGACCGTAGGAGCCCGGCTCTTTTTGCCGAACCCCCACGATATTTTCGAGGATGCTATTCCGCGGCGTACGTTCCTGCCAGGCGGCCCGTCGTCGCTGCGCGACCGAGGCTGAAACCGTCCACTTCCATGTCGTAATCGGTTCCACCGTAGAACCCGCCGGACGTATTGCCCGCGGCGTACAGCCCCTCGATCACCTTGTTCTCCTCATCGACCACCTGCATCTTGAGGTTGGTCATGAGGCCTCCCATGGTCACGTCCATCGGAGAGAAGCTCCGGCAGATGTAATACGGCGGCGTGGTCAGCTCCTTCATGTTTGCCGCGTCCTTGCAGAAGTCCTCGTCCACCCCGGCAACAGCCAGCTCGTTGTACCGCGCGACGGTCTTCACCAGCGCGTCGGCGGGAATGTCCCACGCTTTCGCGGCGTCCTCAAGCGTGTCGGCCACCTTGATGAAGCCCTTGTCGATGGCTGCCTGTACTGCGCTCTCGTCAACGGCTTTGCCGGGCTTTCTGAACGACTGGATATGATCGTTGTAGTTGGCGTCGAATACGAGGAAGAACTCGTCGGTGGGCTGCATCCTGACCGCGTTGCAGATGTACCAGAACGAGACGTCCTCGTTGCAGAAACGCTCGCCGGCGCTGTTGACCCACAGGAACGGATTGCTCTTGATGGGCGAGTCGCTCAAATCCTTGCCGTCGCTCGTGCTGTGCACGTGCGCCATCTTGGTGTGCGGAGCGTCCTCCATGCGCGCGCCAACCCAGGTGCCCATCTTGTGCCCGTCCCCCGTGTTGTTGTTCGGGTAGTAATAGTTGTTCGTGCCCACCGCCCAGGGGCACAGATCGGCACACATTTCGTAATCGCTACCGTAATCGCCCGTTGCAAGAACGACGCCCTTCGCAGCATTGAACTGCACGTATTCGCCCTTCTTGTTCTGTCCGATCACGCCCGTAACCCGGCCCGACCCATCCTGGACAAGCTGCACGCCGGGCGTGTCGAAGTAGAATTCAGCGCCCTTTTCCACGGCCAGATCGGCAAGCGCCGTCGACAGGCCGATGGCCTTATCCGCCTCGGTGCCATGCCCCGTCGCGAACGAAGGGGGCTCGTACGGCAACGCGGCCGCGGCCTTGTTCTTGACCGACCAGCCGAAGCCCGTGCGATCGGTGATCCATTCGAGCGTTTCGGCCGATTGCTTGAATATCTCCTGCACAAAGGTGAACTGGGGCCGCATGCTGTTGTAGCGGATGTGCGCGTTCGTCATTTCAAGCAGGTCGATCTCGATGCCGGCCTCACGTTGAAACGAACTGTTCCACGCCCCGTACGCGCTGCCATGCGTGAGCACCATAGGGCCTTTCTGGATGCAAACCGTTTTCGCGCCGCCCTCCACTGCCGCAAGCGCGGCGCAGGTGCCCGATGCGCCGGCACCGACCACCACCACGTCCGCCTCAACGGTTTCGGCGATATCGGTGATGGGCTCGGGAGCGTCCTTCCACGTCTTCGCCGCGTTCGCACCCTCGGCGGCCGGCTCGGCATGGGCCGTCGAAGCGTCCGAATCCGGCTTCGCACTGGGGCTGCATCCGACGAGTCCGGCCGCGGTTGCGGCGACGCCCGCCACCATCGCGCTCTTGAGAAAATTCCTGCGATCAAGTTCCATGGTACTCCCCTTCCAACGTTTTCGATGTGGTTTACCGGCGCTTCTCAGAATGCGTCGATCAAACCGAAGGAACGGTGCAACCATATGCAAAAATGCAGGTCAAAGCTTCACATAAAAGTGGGTAGATGCCGTTTTTCCTTCACGGAGGATTGGTGAACTAGAGGCGGGGCGGCACGGTTCCCTCGTTGACGATATCGATGAGTTCTTGGCGCGAATGAACGTCGAACTTGCGATACAGATTCTTCGTATGCGTCTGCACGGTATTCGTCGACACGTACAGCAACGAGGCAACCTTCTTCGCACTGTACCCCTGTGCGATATAGCGGAATATCTCCTCCTCGCGCGCCGTGAGTCCATAGCGTTGTGCCAAGTCGTGATAAGGGTTGGCGGCGTCTGCCGAATCGGGATCGTTTCCTACCGTCGAGTGCCGCATCACCAGCGAGAACATGAAAAGAAGCACGCCCATCACCAACACGAACAGCACGATGGCGGCAAGCACAGTCGCGTCGTCCCATACGAACGGGAACCGTTGAGCAATCGAAGGCACAACGACGTAGCTCAAGCATTCCGAAACCACATAGGGCACGAGGAAGAACAGCCCGACGGCAAGCGCCAACGATCTCTTCTTCTGATTCGCCACGATAACGAGGATCACGAACAACAGGAAGCTCAGGCACGTCCTGCCAGCCACGATGACGCCCGAGGCAATCTGAAACCACGCGCGATCGGGGATGTTCGCAAGGAAAATACCCGTGATGAGCACGACGGACGCACATATCCAGATGAGGTAGCACAGCTTCTCGAACTTCGTGGAGAGCAGAATCATCGAAGCGATGACGAAGGTGATCAACACCATGGTGACGTACAGGGATTGCACGTATATCGCAGAAGACGTTTCAAGATGCAGCAAACCGCGCATCACGCTGCTCACGATGAGCGAGAACACGAGGACGCCCATGAAACCGAGCGGGAACTCCCTGAGCTGCGACGAGGGGCCATCCTGAACGGCAACGGGCGCATATCGACATCCGTACCAGCACAACGCCGAAACGAGGGGTGCCGCAACGGGCACGATGAACGGATAGGGAAACGGCAAGGGCGAAACCAAGCTGACCAGGTTGCTGCAAGCGAACGAGACGCACAGCAGGATAAGCGCGCGTCTACCGCCGACGCTCGAGAAGAAATCGGCCCACGCAAGGCACATGAGCACGAACCACGCCGACAAGGCGAGCGAGGCGAACGCCATCATCGGCCAGAAGAGATGCTCGACGTGCGGCGCCCCCACTGCGGCGATGCTGCCCAACGAGGCGAACGCAGCCACGACGACCATCGCCGTTCGCTGCCGGATCAAGGGCATGACGCGCTTTCGCAGCGCAATCGTCGCAACGATGAGCACGGTGAGAACCGCAAGGAAGACCACGTACGCGGCCGATCCGCTATCGACGCCGCTTGCACCGTACACGAGGAACAGGCGGGAGAATTCCCGCCTGAAGAAGGGCCAGAATAGCGTCATCCCCCCGATGGAAAGGATGGCGCGCATGACGTTTTTGTCCATAACGCAGATCCCCGTCTAGAGCGCCGATCTATGCAGTATATCCCACCTGCCATCCAGCGTTTCATAACAGCACGAGGCTTCTGCCTTTTCTTAGTTCTTCGCTTGGCACTCCGCGCATACGCCTTCGAAGATGATCTCGTGGTGCTCGATGGCGAAGCCGTGAGCGTCGGACACATGCGACACGATGTCGGCCTGGTACGGCATGTCAACGTCGAACACGCCGCCGCACACGCGGCACTTTGCGTGGTAGTGCGGCTTGTTGAGGAAGTCGTAGCGGTCGGCCCCGTTGGGAACCTCCACGCGCAGCACCTCCCCGCGATTCGCGAGCACACCGAGGTTGCGATACACCGTCGCGCGCGAGATGTTCGGGTGGCGCTCGCGCACCACTTCGTACACGTCGGCTGACGTGGGGTGATTGTGCAGCGACTGCACTGCTTCCAGAACGAGTGCTCGCTGAATGGTGTTGCGCGTCGTCGCGCGCTCTGCGGTTGCGGTTGCCATGATAATCCTGTCGTCAATGCGTCTAACCATACTGTTGATCAATTAGGATTATATATCATTAGTCAAACAATGGGAAGCGACAGAGGGAAAGGGCAGGATACGACGGCGAACGTCCACAACCCCCGCCCGCCCCACGCGCTCGCTCCCAGACGGGGCGCTACTCGAACACCGCTTTCTGCGGCTGCTCCTCTACGCCCGAGGCGCGCACTTCCACCAGATCGAGGAGCTCTTGTTGGGAGTGAATGCCCAGTTTGCGGTACATGCCGTACACGTGGCTCTTCACGGTTTCCTCGGACAGCACCAGCTCTTCGCTGATGAACCGGCGGTTACGACCCCGCGCCATCATGCCGAGAATCTCGGACTCGCGCGGCGTCAGGCTATTCTCCACGCTGAGCATCTGCGTCACGGCGTCGAGCGTGGTGTCGGTGTTGACGGGGTTCGCCGGACGAGCGATGCCCCAGCCCGTGGTCAGGTTCCGATTGCTCAGCATGAGCAGCGCCGAGAACAGCAAGACGAACGACACCACCATCGCCGCCACTTGCAGCGAACCGGTCGAACCGGGCAGCTGCGCCAGCCAGCTCGATGCCGAGCCGCCCAGAATCTGCCCCGCCATTGCCGCACAGGTAGGCCATGCCACCACCCAGGCGGCCGGCAGCTCGAACGTCTTCGTCAAATACGAGCACACGCCCCACATGAGGAGATGCACGTAGCAGAACCCGATGAGCTGCAGCGATTCGCCCACCACGGGAACTCCGCGAACGCAGGCGACGAGCAGCGCACCGAACGCCATGAGCGGAAACCCCACCTGATACACCAGATGGTTGAAATCCATCTTCACGAACACGGCGGTCAGCAGCAACAGCAGCGCCGCGAACACGAAGCTCGAGGCGTTGACGAGGATGGTAACCGGATCGCTGCCTTCCATGACGAGGCTGCCCAGCAGCACGCCAAGGGCAAGACCGTGGATGAACGCGGTGATGACGAGCTTGTATGGAAGCCGCAGAGGCGTGTTCATGCCGTGCTCGAACACCGTCTTGCGCGGAAGGTCGCGCATCACCCGGAAAAGCACAGGGCCAGCGGCACCGGGATCAGCACAAACAGCAGCTGGCCTACCACGAGGGGCAGAAACGAGAGCAGGCAGATGGTGAGCGCCGATCCCAACATGGCGACGATGCCCTGGAACAGCACTTCCTGCGGCCCCAGAAATCCGAACACGCGCGCCCATTCCACCAGGAAGCACGCCGTTCCCACACCGACGCCGAGCGACCCCACCGTGTACAGCACATAGTGGATAGGCGTTTGCAGCGACGCCTCGAACCACTGCATCCACACGAAGCAGACGAGCGCGCCGGCCATCATGAGCCCGGCAACGGCCCCCACGTACCATCGCTGACGAAACGCCGACGTGAGCGGTCGAAACCACCGACCGAGCACGGCATAGGCAAGCGCGTACGCCGCCACGGGGCCGATCCACGCGGGATACAGCAATCCCGACGACAGCTCGACCGACGGAAAGAACAGCGGACCCTGAAACGCCAGGTTCACCCACGTCCAATACAGCGTGAGCGCCGTCAGCAGATACGGCCGCGTGACGATGCTCCGCGCGAGTTTTTGCAGGATGCGCATGCGCTCCGATTGCTCGTTGATAACCTGATTCGCCTTCATGAAAGCCTCCCCTCCCCGCTGCATACCCTACCGAAAACCAGAACAAACGTCCTCCCCCGGATCGGGGGAAGTGGACGTTTGAGGGCACTTCACCCACAACTTGGGAAGACTACCACACCCTGCACACCCCACAGTGGGCATCGAACGCAAGCCGCACCGAGCGGCTTGCCCATGCACCGAATACGAAAGGAAGTGGGAACATGTTGGGGAGGAACCACGACATCGCGCTGTCTCGACGCTCGTTTCTGACGGGAATGGCCGGCGTTGGAGCGGTAGCCGCGCTCGGGGGACTGGCCGGCTGCGCCCCGCAAGGAAGCGGAGCGGCGGACAGCGCCGGCACGAGCAAGCAAAGCACGGTCGAAACCACGCCGCCGGAAACCGTCGACGCAACCTACGATACCGATCTGCTCGTGGTGGGCGGCGGCGGAAGCGGGCTGGCATGCGCCGTGCAGGCCGCGCTCGACGGCACGAGCCTCATCCTCGTCGAGAAGAACAACCAGCTGGGCGGCAACGCGAGCTTCGTGGAGGGTATGTTCGGCATCGGCTCTAAGCTGGCCGAGGAAAACGGCGTGAGCGTGGTGCCGGCCGACGTCATCGAGAAGGAACTCGAGGACGGCCAGCATCGTCAGAACGGCGCCCTGTGGGCCGCCTTGTGCGCCAAGTCGGCGGAGAACATCGAATGGTGCCTCGATCAGGGCGTATTGTACTCGGGTATCGTCGACGATTACAACGGCACCTGCCTGTATCCGACGTTCCACTGGTTCAAGGGCAACAAGGCCGCCATCGGCTACGTGGAACCCATGACCAAGCGCGTGCAGGATCTCGGCATCGAAACGCATCTTGAGACCGCCGTCAATCAGCTCATCATGAAGGACGGCAAGGTGGCAGGTGCTTACGCTAAGGGGCCCGACGGCGTTATCCAGTACAACGCGAAGGCGGTCGTGTTCGCCACCGGCGGGTTCGGCGGCAATCCCGAGCTCATCGCCCAACAGGGGTGGGACACGACGAACCTGTTCATCGTGGGCTCGGACAAGGCAGCAGGCGATGCTTACCGCATGGCGATGGACGCCGGAGCGCAGGACTTCATGATCGATACCGCGCAGAGCATCCTGTTCAACATCCCAGCCCTGCCCCCTATCGACTTCCACAACGATGCGATGAACCCGATCAACGGCTACTTCGGCATCGCGCACGGCGGCCCCGTGCTGTGGGTCAACGAGCACGCCGATCGCTACACGCGCGAAAACCTCACCGACGACAACCTCGTGCTGCAGTGCATCCCGAGCAAGGCGAACAAAGCCAACTACGTGGTGTTCAACGAGGCGGTTTTCGAGGAGTTCTTCGGCACCACCGACGACGCGCGGGCCACGTTCGAGAATGCGCTTGCCAACGACAAGACGGAAACGCTGTTCAAGGCCGACTCGATTGGCGGCCTGGCCGAGGCAACCGGACTCGACAAAGCAGCGCTCGAAGCTACGGTCGCGCGCTACAACGAGCTGTGCGCCAAGGGCAACGACGACGATTTCGGCAAGAAGGCCGAAATGATGGTGGGGCTCGATCAGGGTCCGTACTACATCGCGCAGCTCGGGTACAGCTTCTTCTTCGAAACCGGCGGCATCGTAACCGACAAGCAGCGCCGCGTTATCAAGGCGGACGGCGAGCCCATCGACGGCCTCTACGCCATCGGCAACGACGGCAACATGCTGTACCGCCACGTGTACACCATCAACATCGGCGGCACCGCCTTCGGCAACCAGGTAAACTCCGGAAGAGAAGCAGCCCAAAACGCAGGCGCATACTTGAGGAGCTAAAGCAAGAACGCTCGCCGCGGGCGGGGGGATGGAACCCGGAGCCCTCCCCTCGTCCGCGCTTCCACTCCCCATCGCTTCCTCTTCCCCTCCCCCTCTCTTCCCACACCCCTCTTCCTCCCCCCCCTGCGTCGCGCGGGAGACATGCAAGGCCGTCGGGGTCACCCGCGACGCAATGGGAGTCTTCCGGTTGCGTCGCGGAATGAGGTGTTGACCGGGGAGCGACAGGCGCGACGCAAGGAGAGAGGGGGAAGGGCGGGGGCAGGGGGCAAGGAGCAAAAGCCCCCCTACACTGCCGCTTCCCCCGCTTCACCGGTGCGTATGCGCACCACTTCTTCCACTGGGGAGATGAAGATCTTGCCGTCCCCCACCTCTCCGGTGCGCGCGGTGGCGCGGATGAGGGCCACGAGGGCGTCCACGTCGGCATCGTCTACCACCAGCTCGAACTTCACCTTCGGAATCATGTTGAGCAGCACCTCGGTGCCGCGGTAGTACTCCTTCCACCCGTGTTGGTTGCCGCAGCCCTGCACCTGCGAGATGGTCATGCCCGACACGCGCGCGGCGAACAGGGCTTCCTTGAGCGGCTCAAGCTTCTCGGGCCGCACGATGGCCGTGATCTTCTTCATCCAAACGCTCCTCTCAGTCCAGGCCCACGTAGGCGGGATACGCGCTCTCGCCATGCACGGCCACGTCGAGGCCCTGAGCCTCCTCTTCCTCGCTCACGCGCAGGCTGCCCCTGAAGCACGCCCGCACGATCGCACCTAGCACGAGACCGGCCACGCTCACGAACGCCACGGTGACCAGGATGCCCAGCACCTGCGCGCCCAGCAGCGCAGGGTCGCCCGTGTAGAACAGACCGCCGGAGTCGGTCCACGACAGCTCGGGCACGCAGAACAGGCCGGTCAAGATGCCGCCCGTCACACCGCCGACCGCATGGCATCCGAACGCGTCAAGCGCGTCGTCGTAGCCGATCTTCGGCTTGAGCAGCGAGATGGCGCCGTAGCACACGGGCGACACGATGAGCCCCATCACCACCGCGGCCCACGGTTCCACGAATCCTGCGGCCGGCGTGATAACCACGAGTCCCGCCACAAGACCGGTAGCCGCACCCACGAGCGTGGCCTTGCCCACGCGCACACGCTCGACCACCATCCAGGACAGCAGGCCCGCCGCCGAAGCCGCCACGGTGTTGAGCAGCGCGAGCGCCGCCACGCCGTCGGGGGCGAATTCCGAGCCCGCGTTGAATCCGAACCAGCCGAACCACAACAACGCCGCGCCCAGCGCCACGAACGGCACGTTGTGCGGGCGATAGCTCAGCACCGCGAAGCCGCGGCGCTTCCCCAGCAGCAGGCATAGGACGAGGCCCGTGAGGCCCGAGCTGATGTGCACCACGTCGCCGCCAGCGAAGTCGAGCGCGCCGATCACATCGCCGATAAGGCTGCCCTCGCCGCCCCACACCATGTGCGCGAGCGGCGCGTACACCGCCATCACCCACGCCGTCAGGAACAGGCACAGCGCGCCGAACTTCATGCGCCCCGCCACCGCGCCCGTGATGATGGCGGCCGTGATCATGGCGAACGCCGCCTGAAACACGACGTCGGCCAGCACGGGGTACGCGTCGTGGCTCAGCGCTTCGGGAGCCTCGCTCGTCATGGCGGCCACGAGGCCCCGCAATCCCAGCTGATCGAAGCCTCCGAGGAACGGAAGGGAGCCGTCGCCGCCGTACGCGAACGACCATCCGGCCACCACCCACACCACGCCCACGATGCCGAGCGCGGCGAACGTCATGATCATCGTGTTCACCACGTTCTTGCGCCGCGACAGGCCCCCGTAGAAAAACGCGAGCCCCGGCGTCATCAGCAGCACGAGCATCGCACACCCCAGCATGAACGCGGTTGTTCCGGCGTCAACCATACGCATCTACCTCCTTCGATCGTTGCCCATTCCGTTGGGATCGTCCCGATGATGCCACGATATGCGCAGGTGAACGGCCATACCGCTCAGAGTTAACACGTCGAAAAAGGACTGGTAACAAACTCGAAGCGCACACGTTACAATAGGAGGGTTCGCACGATTGAAAGGTATCCGCCATGAGCATCGCATTCGACCCCATCGAAACCGACGACGACCGCGCGCGCCTTGCCGCGCTCGCCGACGAAATCTGGCACGAGTACTGGCCCGCCCTCATCGGCCCCGAGCAGACCGACTACATGGTGGCGAACTTCCAGAGCCTCGAAGCCATCGAGCGCGACATGCGCGAACACGCCTACGAATACTGGTTCATGCGCGCGGAAGATGACGGGCGCATCGTGGGCTACACGGGCGGCCATGCCGAGCCCGAGACGAACCGCTTCTTCATCTCGAAGGTGTACCTGCTGGCCGACGAGCGCGGCAAGGGGTTCGCGTCGAAGGCCATCGCGTTCTACGAGCGGCTTTGCCGCGAGCGCGGGTTCGAAGCAATGTATCTCACGGTGAACAAGCACAACGACCTGGGTATTCGCGCGTACCTGGGCAAGGGGTTCCAAACCATCGACGCGGTTGAGACCGACATCGGCAACGGCTTCATCATGGACGACTACATCATGGAGAAGCGGGTTGATCCTCAACCCCTGGTTTAATCGCTTGAGCTGGTACGATCGGGATTGCCTGGCGGTGTATGATCGTCGCACCAACTAAGAGAAAGGGTGCGGTCGTATGGGAAAGTTCGTGATCAAGACCACCGATTCGGGGTGCCATTTCGTCCTGAAAGCCGACAACGGCGAAGTCATCGCCACGTCGCAGGTGTACAAGTCCAAGGAATCCTGCAAGAAGGGCATCGAGAGCGTCAAGAAGAACGCCCCCGAAGCCGACGTGGTGGAAGAGGGCTAACGAGCGCATCTGAGCCCGCGTCGGCCTCATGGCGCGGCGGAGGCTCGGGGATGAGGGCATCGTCAGCCGCGCGGTTCGCACGCCGCGTCCGTCACGAACGGGCGCGGCGTGCGCGTTTTCCACCGCATGCCCTCCCTCGCGCCATGCATGAAGGGATCACCCTCCCCTTCGCCGCGCATAGCCCCCATCTTCGCCCCGAAAACACGCCTCAGCGCACGTGGCGTGTTTTCGGAGCGAAGATGGGGTTTCTTTTCCCTAGAAGAACATCAAGAACAAATGGGTGAAGGCGAATGCTAGCAGGCCGCAGCCGGGGAAGGTGAGGACCCAGGTGAACACCATGCGGCCGGCAAGGCCCCATTTCACCGTGCGCAGGCTCTTCTCGGCGCCGACACCCATGATGGCGGTGGTTTTCGTGTGCGTCGTGGACACGGGCATGCCGGTGAACGTGGCAAGGCCGATGCAGAAGCAAGCCGACAGGCACGCGGCGAAGCCCTGATACTGCTCCATCTTCACCATGTTCATGCCCACCGACTTGATGATCTTCTTGCCGCCCACAGCCGTGCCGAGCGCCATGGTAGCCGACACGAGGATGATGAGCCAGAAGGGGAATTCGACGTTCGCGTCCACCGCCCCGCTCATGCCGATCATGATGCCCAGCATGCACAGCGAGAGGAACTTCTGGCCGTCCTGCGCGCCGTGCAGCACGGCCACGCCGGCACCCGAGATGATCTGCGCCCACTTGAAGAAGGAGTTGGCCTTCGCGCGGCTGGCGCGCCAACACAGCTTCTTGATGAGCCTCGTGAACAGCCAGCCGGTGCCGAATCCCAAAAACGTGGAAATAACCAGACCGTAGATGACCTTCATCCACTCGTCGCCGTTCACACCTGCCAGGCCGCCCTGCAGCGCGATGGCCGCGCCGGTGATGCCCGCGATGAGCGAATGGCTTTGCGACGTGGGAATGCCGAAGTACCACGCCGTCACGCCCCACACGATGATGGCCACCATCGCCGCGGCAAGCGCCACGAGCGCGGCATGGTTGTCGCCTCCGAAATCGACCATCTTGAAGATGGTGAGGGCCACCGCCGACGAGACCATCGTGATGGCGGCGAGGCCCACGAAGTTGCATACCGCCGCCATGGCGATGGCCGGCCCCGGCCGCATGGCCTTCGTCCCCACCACGGTGGCAATGGCGTTGGGAGCGTCAGTGGCACCGTTCACCACGGTCGCGCCCAACGTCAGCACGACGATGATGGCAAGAACAGGATCCCCGATGAACGCTGCGGCGAACGCCCCTAAATCATAGCCCATGCCGCTCCCCTTCCGTCAGGGGTGCGCACGCGCTTGCGGTTGCTTTCAACTGCCGTCCCTTTCCGTTACCAAACAAGACAAAGCACTCGGAGCCATGATAGAGATACATTGTCAGGATTGGGCAACGAAAAGATCAAGTTTAGGTAAAATCGCTCGTCGAACGCGTATATCGGGCGCGGCGAATGTAAAGAAAAGCGCCGACCGCGGCAGGCGGACGGCGCTTCAACAACACGTTGAAGAAGGCGGTTAGCGTCCGAGACGCTCCCGCACCGACGCGGCAATGCCCTCGGCATCGAGGCCCAAATCGTGCAGCAGATGATCGGTCTTGCCCTGCGGCACGAACCGGTCGGGAACGCCGAGCGTGAGCGTGGGGACGATGCGACCCTGACGCGCCAGTTCGCCGATCACGCCCTCGCCCACGCCGCCGGAGAGGATGCCGCCCTCGACGGTGACCACGAGCTTCGTCTCGGCCGCACGCGCAATGGCTTCGGCATCGAGCGGCTTGACCCAGCGCATGTCCACCACGCGCGCGTCGATGCCATCGAGCGCCAGCAACGCCGCAGCGCCCTTCGCCCGCGACACCATGCGCCCGAACGCGAGGATGGCCACGTCGTCGCCTTCGCGCACCACGCGCGCCTTGCCCTCGTCGAGCGTCTGCGCAACCTCGGGCAGCGCCACGCCTTCGGCCGCACCGCGCGGATAGCGGATGGCGAAGGGGCCGCCCAGCTCGAGCGCCGTGTGCAGCGCGTGGACGAGCTCGGCTTCGTCGGACGGCGCGAGCACCCGCATATTCGGGATCATGCGCATGTACGCGAGGTCGAATATGCCGTGGTGCGTAGGCCCGTCCTCGCCCACGATGCCGGCGCGGTCGATGGCGAACACCACGTCGAGATCCGGAAGCGCGTTATTGATGATGACCTGGTCGAACGCACGCTGCAAGAACGTGGAGTAGATGGCCACCACCGGCTTCTTGCCGCCGAGCGCCAACCCGCTTGCCAGGCCCACCGCATGCTCCTCGGCGATGCCGGCGTCAACGAAGCGGTCGGGGAATTCCTCGGCGTACGCGTCGAGGCCCGTGCCGCCCTTCATGGCGGCCGTGATGGCCACGATGCGCTCGTCGCGCCGCGCCTCGGCGGCCAGCGCCTTGCCGAACACGCTCGTGTACGACGGAGCCGACGCGGGCTTCTTCTTCACCTCGCCCGTGGCGATGTCGAACGGCGCGATGCCGTGGAACTTCTCGGGGTTCTCCACCGCGGGCGCGTACCCGGCGCCCTTGCGCGTGACCACGTGCACGAGCACGGGCACGTCGGTGGACAGCACGGTTGCCAACGTCTCCTTGAGCAGCCCGATGTCGTGGCCGTCGATGGGTGCCGTGCACAGGATGCCCAGCTGTTCGAAAATCATCGAACGCGGAATGACGAACTGCTTCATCGATTCCTTCATGTTGCGTCCGAAGTTCGCCAACGCGGTGCCGAGGGCGCCACTGCTCTCAAGCACCTCCTGCACGGAGTCGCGCGTTTGGCGGTACTGCGTGGAAGCGCGCATGTAGCCGAGATGCTTCATGAGCGCGCCCACGTTGCGCGAGATGGACATCTCGTTGTCGTTGAGGATGATCACCATGGGCGTCTGCGCCTGACCGATGTGGTTGAGCGCCTCGAAGGCCATGCCGCCCGAGAGGGCTGCATCGCCGATGACGGCCACGATCTTCTCGTCGCCGCCCGACAGGTCGCGCGCTTCGGCCAAACCGAGCGCCACCGACAGCGAGTCGGACGCGTGGCCGGACGGGTGCACGTCGAAGGGGCTCTCGTCGGGCTTCGGGAAGCCGGACAGGCCGCCGTAGGTGCGCAGCGTGGAGAAGTCGTCGAGACGACCGGTGATCAGCTTGTGCGCGTAGGCCTGATGGCCCACGTCGAACACGATTTTGTCATGCGGGCAATCGAGCATGCTGTGCACGGCCAGGATGATTTCCACCGCGCCGAGCGAGGAGGCCACGTGCCCGCCCGTCTCGGACGCAACGGTGACGATCTCCTCGCGCACTTCCTGCGCCAGAATGGAAAGCTCCTCGTTCGTGAGCAACTTGAGGTCGGCGGGCGATGACACCATATCGAGAATACGCGTATCCATATGCATCCTAACCAGGGGCTACGCCGAAACCGGCGCGCCCGCCTCCTCGGCAGACTCCGCGTCGGAGGAAACGTCCGACTCCTCGTCCGCGTCCTCGGCGCCATGCTGCGCTTCGATATTGTCTTCAAGCAGATCGCTCGCGCGAAGCCCCAGGCCCACCGCTTCCTCGTAGAGGGCGAGGGCGTCGTCGAGCGCGAGATTGTCGTCGCCCACGGCGTCGACAATCTCGTCGAGCCGTGCCTTCACCGACTCGAAGCTATCGTAGGATTCAAGCGCCATGAGCAGACTCGCAATCGGAAGCGGCTCCCCCATCTTGCGCTGCGCAGGGGGCTTCCGGGCCGCTCGCCTCATCCACTGCGCACGGGGTGGGGCTCGGGACGGCAGGGTCCGCTTCCCCCTCGAGCATCTTGGCTATCCTGCCGAGCACGCCGTTGACGAATCGATGCGATTCGTCTTCGCCGCCGAAGTCTTTCGCCAGCTCTACGGCCTCGTTGATGGTCACCGAGGTGGGCACGTCGTCGACGTACATCATCTCGAAGGTGGCCAGGCGCAGGATGGAGCGGTCCACGATGGGCATGCGGGCGAGCGACCAGTTTTCCGACGTCGCCGCCAGATGGTCGTCGATTGCGCAGCGGTGCGATTCCACGCCGAGCACAAGCTTCAGCGCGTACTCGGGCAGCGGACCGTCTTCCTCAAGACGACGATTGCCCTCGGCGATGGCCGCGGGCGATTCGTCGGTTATCTCGCTCGTGTAGAGCACCTGGAGCGCCGCACGGCGCGCGCTTGTTCGTTCATGTCGTTTTGCAGCCATATAAATCTTTCAATGCCTCCGAGCCTAGCGGGCGAACTGCATGCCTTCGATGTATACGTCTACGGCACCCACGGGAATGCCCACCTGGCTGGTCACCGCATCGGAGATCGCCTGGCGAATGTTGGCGGCGAGGTCGGGCAGCACATAGCCGTAGTACACGTCCACGCGAATGGAAATGTGCAGCTTCTCTTCCTCGTCAACCGTGATGTCGATGCCCTGCGTGGACGGCTTGCTGCCGAACACGGAGCGCAGGCCGCTCGTGGAGGACGGGCCGATCGAGGCCACGCCGTCCACTTCGCCCACCGCAATGGACACGATGGTTTCGACAACGCCCGGCGCGAGCGCCATGCCGTCGACGTTCAAATCTGTCATAGTACATCTCCCATCTGGGTTTCGATGAAATCGGTGGTCACATCGCCCTCGCAGAACACGGCGTTGTCGAGCACGCGACGATGGAACCCGATCGTGGTCTCGATGCCCTCGATCACGAACTCGTCGAGCGCACGGCGACCGCGCTGCAGCACCTCCTCGCGATTCGACCCGTACACCACGAGCTTCGCCACGAGCGAGTCGTAGTAGGGCGAGATGCGGGAACCGGTGCGCACGTAGCTTTCCACGCGCACGCCGGGCCCTGCCGGAGCCTCGAACTTGGTAATGGTGCCCGGGCACGGACGGAAGCCGTGCTTGGGGTCTTCAGCGTTGATGCGGAACTCCATCGCGTGGCCCATCGGCGAGAACGGCGCACGGTCGGCGCAGCTCATAGGCTCGCCGGACGCGATGCGCAGCTGCTCCTTGATGATGTCGGTGCCGGTGATCTGCTCGGTCACCGGATGCTCCACCTGCACGCGCGTGTTCATTTCCATGAAGTAGAACGACCCGCGCTCGTCGAGCAGGAACTCGATGGTGCCCGCGTTCTTGTAGTTCGTGGCGCGCACGGCCTTGATGGCGGCCACGCCCATGGCGCGACGCAGGTCCTCGGTGAGGGCCGGCGAGGGCGCTTCCTCGATGAGCTTCTGATGGCGGCGCTGCACGGAGCAGTCGCGCTCGCACAGCGCGATGTTGTTGCCGAAGTCGTCGGCCAGCACCTGAACTTCCACGTGGCGCGGACGCAGCACGAGCTTCTCGAGGTACACGCCGTCGTTGCCGAACGCGGCACCGGCTTCGGTGCGCGCGGCCTGGTACTGCGCCTCGAGGTCGGCCGGGTCGTGCACTTCGCGCATGCCCTTGCCGCCGCCGCCTGCCGTGGCCTTGATGAGCACGGGGTAGCCCACGGCGTCGGCGAAGGCCTTGGCCTCGGCCGCCGTGTCGATGCAGCCGTCCGAACCGGGAACGGTGGGAACGCCGCAGCCCTTCATGGTCTCGCGCGCCGAGCTCTTGTCGCCCATGCGCTCGATGCACTCGGGCGAGGGGCCGATGAACACGAGATCGTTATCGGCGCAGGCGCGGGCAAAGTCGGCGTTCTCGGCGAGGAAGCCGTAACCGGGATGCACGGCCTCGGCGCCGGTCGTCTTCGCGGCCGCGATGATATTCGGGATGACGAGGTAGCTCTTGTTCGCCTGAGCGGGGCCGATGCACACGGCCTCGTCGGCGTACTGCACGGGATAGGTTTCGGCGTCCTCGGTCGAGTAGACCGCGACCGTCTTCACCCCCAGCTCCCGACAGGCGCGCATGATGCGCAGCGCAACCTCGCCGCGGTTGGCGATCAGAATCTTGTTAAACATTATGCCGTCTCCGGGGCCGGGGCAGGTGCGCCGTGCGGCTCGATGTAGAACAGCACCGTGCCGAACTCGACGGGCGAAGCGTCCTCGAGGCAGATCTCGCGGACGGTACCCATTTCCTCAGCCGTGATCTCGTTCATGAGCTTCATGGCCTCGACGATGCACAGCGTCTGGTTGGCGGCAACCTCGTCGCCCACCTGCACGAACGCGGGCTCGCCCGGTGCGGGGGACGAGTAGAACGTGCCCACCATGGGAGCCGTCACGGCATACCAGTCGCTCGGACGGTCGGTCTCGTCGGCAGCGGCGGCCGGCGCAGCGGCGGCGGGAGCCTGGGCAACGGCGGCAACCGGGGCGGCCGCAGCGGCCACGGCAGCGGCCTCAGCCGACATCGTGCCCGGCATGCGCACGGCGATGCGCGTGCCCTCTTCCTCCACTACGATCTCGCCAACGCCGCTTTCCTCTGCGACGCGAACCAGCTCGCGAATCTGATTGATGTCCACGTAATCGTCCTCCTTGGTGTGGCTCGACTCCTGCTCCATGAGGAAGTCGACCTTCTCCGATGTACGGTGCTTGCTCAGGAACGTGCGCGCCTCGTTCGGGAACAGGGCGTACATAAGCACGTCTTCCTCGCTCTTCGCGAGGTCGCCAATCTCGTCCTCCACCTGGGAGTACGTTGTCGTTACCAGCGAACCGGGCGCCACGTCGGGCGGCAGCATCTCGGAGTTGCCCACGACCTTCGCCACGATATCCTTGTCCATGCGGCCCGGCGCCTTGCCGTAGTACCCGCAGATGTAGTCCTTCATCTCCTTGGACACGACGCTCCAACGCTTGCCGGTGAGCACGTTGAACACGGCCTGCGTGCCCACGATCTGCGACATCGGCGTGACGAGGGGCGGATAGCCCACTTCGGCGCGCACCTTCGGAATTTCCTTCATCACCTCGGGCAGGCGGTCGGCCGCGTTCTGGATTTCCAGCTGCGACACGAGGTTCGACATCATGCCGCCCGGCACCTGATGCGAGTACACCTGCATGTGCGTGAGCGACGAGACGCCGCGCTTGTAGTGGCCGCGCTTGCGCACGCCTTCCCAGTATTCGGCGATCTCGAACAGCAAATCGAGGTCGAGACCCGTGTCGTAGCGGCTCTCCTGGAGCGCGGCGACAATCATCTCGACGGCCGGATGCGAGTTGCCGAATGCGAGCGGCGCGCTGGCCGTGTCGGCAATGGCAGCGCCGGCTTCGGCAGCCTTGAGGATGTTGGCGGGGGCCATGCCGCCCACGTAGTGGCAGTGGATGTGCAGCGGCAAACCGATTTCAGCGTTGAAGGCCTTCACCATGCGCTCGGTGCGGTACGGCGTGAGCATGCCGGCCATGTCCTTGATGCAGATGGAGTCGGCACCGAGGTCCTTGAGCTTCTGACCGTAGTCGAGGAAGCTGTCCAGCGTGTGCACGGGCGACATCGTGTAGGAGATGGCACCTTCGAAGTGGCCGCCGCATTCCTTGATGGCTTCGGCGTTGTCGACGACGTTGCGAATGTCGTTGAGCGCGTCGAACACGCGGAAGACATGCACACCATTGCGCTTCGCGGCCTTGATGAAGTGATTGCAGATGTCACGCGAATAGTGCTTGTACCCCACCAAGTTCTGACCGCGAGACAGCATCGAGAGCGGCGTGTTCGGCGTCTGCGCCTTGATAGATCGCAGTCGCTCCCACGGGTTCTCGTCAAGGAAGCGCATGCACGTGTCAAACGTCGCACCGCCCCACGCCTCGATGGCCCAATACCCGACACGGTCCATTTTAGGCAGAATCGGCAGCATGTCGCCGATCTGCATACGCGTGGCCCAGAGGCTTTGCTGGCCGTCACGGATGGTGGTATCCATGATCTGAAGCCTTGGCATGAACTCACACCCCCTTCGGTTTGCAGTTAGTCAAAGATCGAACCATGAATTATAGAGTAACCCCTCGCCGCACGAGTCACAACGGAGCAAATTCACCGACAAGCAACAGATTTTGAGCGGCGGGAGGTCACCGAGGGTGCGCGTGCACGAAAACGCGCTAAAAAAGACGGGCAGTTGTATCCAACCGATTACGGGTCATCAGGCGTGCCGTCGTACCCTTTTCCCCATGGCTGGTCAGAGCAAAAAGGAAGCGATGGCGAACGAGGATATCCTCGTGCAGCTCATTGCGGCCGATTTCGGCAAACGCCTGCACGAAGCGCGCGATCGCGAAGGGCTTCCCCAAACCATGCTGGCCGAAATGATCCAGACGAAGCACCCGCGCGTCAGCAACCTCGAAGGAGGCCTCGTCGACGTGCGCATCTCCGACATCGTGAAGCTTGCCCGCGCCCTCGACGTGAACCCCGGCACGCTGCTCGACCTCACCGCCTACGAGCTGAAGGACTATCCCCCGTCCAAGCCCCCGTCGGGGCACGCCCGCCCCTAACGCCGCAACGCCCCCGCACGCCGCCCAACAGCAGCAGGATGCGGGGGCTTGTCCTTGAACGCCTACCCCAGGGGGTTGGCGTTTGCATAGCTTTCTCCGAGAATCGACGTCATGGGAACGTCGCCCATCCAATCATCGGCAACCGTTTTGCCCAGGCGATGCTCCACCAGATGCCGAGCGGCCGCACACGAGCACCACAGGGCTACCGGCTGGTTCGTGCCGCCCCCGTACACCTGGCTATCCCATCCCGCCGTTGCGATGCCCGACGCGTACAGGCCGGCGATGGCCTTCCCGTTGGGGTCCACCACCTGCGCGTGCGTGTTGATGTGGATGCCGCCGTTCGTGTTGTAGGCGTTCACGCCCGCTTTCGCGGCGTAGAACGGCGGGGTCTTCAGCGCCCAGATGAACTCCTGCGGCTTGCCGTACTCGTCTTCGGCACCTTCCGAGGCGGCATTGTACGCCTCGATCGTTTTGACGAACCCTTCCACGTCGAAGCTCTCCACGTCCGCAGCAAGAGCTCGGCCCAGTTCCTCGATGGTATCGGCCTGGTAGAACCAGTCCTTGTTCTGCACCTTCTCGATTTCCGCGCGCACCTCAAGCGGCGCGCCCTGCTTCGTCGCGCTGTCGAAGCCGTTGTGGCCGTTCTGCCACTGCCCCGCCTCCCACTTCTGGATGTACGATTCGTCGAACAGCGCAAACGCCTGACGCTGCGACAGCACGACCTGCGGAATGCAGGTGAAGAACAGCTGCGACCCCGTGTTGAAGCCGAACGATTCGTCGTAGAAGCGGTTGCCGTACTGGTTCACGAACACGCTCGAGAACTGGAAACCGGCGGCGGTGTTGAGGTCGGAGTTGAACCCGCACGGGTCGTCGGCGGTGCCGATGCCCGCGAAGAAGCCGTCGATGGTCTGCAGCCCCGTGCGGCCGTGCGCGGTTTGCTCCACCATGAGGTGGCCATCGCCGTCCTGCCCGATACCGAGAGGCATAACCTTGCCCAGATCCACGTTCGAATAGAGTTTGAGCAGTTCAGGATTGGTGTTCATGCCGCCCGACGCGACAACGACGGCTTTGGCGTTGAGCTGCACGACGTTGCCGTCGGCGGTCTTGTACTGCACGCCCGTCACCTGGTATTCGTCTTCCATGACCAGCGCGAACGCTCGCGATTCGGTGCGGATGTCAACGCCGAGGGCTTCGGCTTGCGGCGTGAGCGCCGCAATGGCGGACGCGCCCGAACCACCCTCGTACAGGGGCTGCCCGCTGCCATAGTCTTTGAGCGGCACCCCGTGCTTGCCGAAGAGCCAATCCGAGCAATCGCCCTGCTGCGTGCGCAACGCGTAGAAGAGCGAAGCATCCACGACGAAGTTGCGCTGGATCATATCCGCCTGCACCGCCGCGCGCGCCTCCTCGGGCGACATGTTGAGGAATCCGGCACCGCCCTCGGCGAAGTTCGTGTTCCCGCCGAGGGTGCTCTGCTTCTCGAGCATGATCACGCGCGCATCGGGGTCCTGCTCCTTGGTGAGCATCGCGGCGGTGAAGCCGCCCATGCCGGACCCGATGACCACGACGTCCGCATCCTCGGTCGTGCTCGGGGTAACCGGAATGCCCACGCCGTCGGGGTTGGCGTATCCCGCTCCGACACCCGTCGCGTCGGACGCTCCGCGCGCGCCGCCCTCGTCTGCGCTGCTCGGCGTTGCGGTGGCGACCGATGCTTGCGGCGCGCACGCCGCCAACATGGACCCCGCTGCCGCGGCGGCGCCTGCGACGATGCCGCCCTTCAAAAACGTGCGTCGATCAAGATTCTTCGTGTGTTCGCCCATGGCGAATCCCTCCTTCGGATTGTGATAGCACCTGCCGAAGGATTCTAGGAACGGCTTTTTCAGCCGACAATCGCGAATTACGTGTGATTCTCTTTCCTGCCGTTGACCTGGTGCATTGCAGGTCCGAATAGTGCGCTCACCCTTTTTTCGCGACGTCGCTCAGCTTTTCGAGCAGCTCCTCGCGCGACGACACGTCGGCCTTCTTGTAGATGTTTCGCACATGGGTCTTCACCGTGTTGTCCGAGACGAACAGCTGCTCGCCGATTTGCCGGTAGGGCGTGCGCTTCATGAGCAGTGCCACGATCTCAACCTCGCGCGGGCTGAATCCGAACCGCTCCGCCCATTGGTCCGCGGTATCGTCGGCGGGCTCCCCTTTGCTCCGCAGGGCTTTTGCGCGCCAATACATGAGCAGCGTCACCGCAAGCAGCAGCAGATACATCAGCCCGCTCGAAAAAGCGTTGGAGAAGTGCGCGGGCACGAGCGCTCCGAGGAGCTGACCCACCTGACTGCTGAAGAACAGCAGCGCCACGAGAAACGTCAGGCCGTGCCTCCGGTCGTGCACGGCCAGCACCGCCGCAAAGTACCACATAAGGTTGAAGAAGCAGGCGAATCCACCCGTATTGATGGCCATCGGCACCGTGGCGTTCACGCCTTGCAGCGAGACGAGCAGCATGCCCGTGGCAACCAGCGGCACCACGAACAGGAGGCACTGCTCGAACAGCGACTGCCTGTTTTGAAGGAAGAACACAGCCACCAACAGCAGTGCGCAGATGCAGGCGCCGAGACACTCCGACTCCATCCCTCGCTGAATGCTCGCCTCGTCGAGGCCGCCGATGGCAAAGGTATGGATGAGCCCGTACGCGAACCCGGTGAGCACGGCAAGCACCACAAGCGGCTTGACGGTCATGTCCACTCTCGTACGCGGAAGAACGTCTTCGGCAACGGCAGAGCGTTGACGCGATCGCGCATAGGCGAAGAACAGCGCGGCGGCACCGAGCACGAACGCGGCGGCACCGAGCATTTCGATCACCACTGAAAGCCGCGAAAACAGCAAGAAGAGCGCGACGCCGGCGACGGATTCCACCGCGAACGCCATCGGCATATAGCGATACCCCATGCGCGCATGCAGTTCGCCGTACAACACGAGCGCAAAACTGTTGCCCACGCCCGACAGCACCGCGCCAACCGCACCCGTCAGCGGATTAGCGCCCGAGAAGGAAGACAGCAAGAGCAGCCCGAGGGCACCCGACGTGCATATCGCGAAGATGAGGTAGGTTCCGCGCCATGCTGCGAATTCGAATCGCGGCTTGCGCCATGAAACGACGGCCATCACGCCGAGCGCGACCACCGTCCCCGCAAGCGTGAGCACGAACCGCCCATCGTAGCCGCTGATGAACGAGTCAACGGAGGCAATGCGCGCATTCCACAGCAGCAGATAATGGCTCCCCTACCAGGCAATGCTTCCAAGCACCAAGAGGAAGTTACGCCTGAACGCACCAAGAGCTTCAACGAACAGGCCCCTTGCCTGCCGCACATCTTCTGAAAGGACGTCTTCTTGCACGCAGCCTCCTTGCCAAAAAGGGCGCCCGTACAATCGGGCGCCCTTTCCACTGCTAATCTTCGATGCGCTGAAGCGGTGCTTAGACGCGCTTGATGAAGCGGCCGTCGCGGGTGTCGATCTGGAGGGTGTCGCCGGGCTCGACGAACATGGGCACCTGCACGGTCGCGCCCGTTTCGAGCGTGGCCGGCTTGGAGCCGCCCTGCACGGTGTCGCCCTTGAAGCCGGGGTCCGTCTCGGTCACTTCGAGCTCGACGAACATCTGCGGCTCGATGCTGATCAGCTCGTCGCCGGCGTACAGCAGCGTGGCCTCGTCGTTCTCCTTGAGCCACATGGCCGCGTCGCCCACCACGTCAGAGGGGATGGAGGTCTGCTCGAACGTGTCGTTATCCATGAAGTTGAAATCGGCACCGTCGTTGTACAGGTACTGAAGCTTCTTCGACTCGAGGCGCACGGACTCCACCTTCACGCCCGCGTTGAACGTGTTGTCGATGACGCGACCCGTCTTGATGTCGCGCAGCTTCGTGCGGACGAACGCGCCGCCCTTGCCAGGCTTCACGTGCTGAAACTCGACGATGGTGCAGAGCTTGCCGTTGTACTCGATGCACATGCCGTTCTTAAAATCGGCGGTAGAGATAGCCATACTCGGTATTCCTTTCGTTCACGGGCATCCGCTGCGTGCCGCGGGGCCCGATCAGCGTTCAAACTGGTTCATTATACTCACCGAGCGCGTCGCTGCCTATACGGCGCGCACACCATCAGAAAAAAAGCAGCTTGCGCACCACGGCTGCGCGAGGATCGACGCCTGCGCCACGAGCCGACGATACCTTGAATAGAAGCCGTCGCCTACAGGATGACAAGGTCGTGCGTCGATTGCGTGAAAACTTCGAAACCGTCGCTCGTGAGTACGCCGCAATCTTCGAGACGCATGCCGAATTCGCCCGCGAGGTACACGCCCGGCTCAACCGTCACGACATTGCCGGTGACGAGGGGTTTCTCGTTGCGCGGCGACAGGACAGGCTGCTCGTGGATGTCGATGCCCACGCCGTGACCCAGCCCGTGGCCCATCTTGCCGGCGAAGCCGTGCTCCGCGAGCACCTGCTCGGCAAGCTCATGCATGGCCTTGCCGGTGACGCCGGGACGCAGGGCAGCTTCCACCTGCTCGTTCGCGCTGCGGATGGCCTCATAGGCCGCGCGTAGGCGCGGGGACGGATCGCCGAGGAACACGGTGCGCGTCATGTCCGAGCAGTAACCGTGCGCGCGGGCGCCGAAGTCGAGCACGACGCACTGCCCCGCCTCGAGCACCGTTTGGCCGGGGATGGCATGGGGGCTGGCGCCGTTCGCGCCGGTTGCCACGATGGACGAGAACGCGAGGCCCTCGGCACCGTGGCGCAGCATGAAGTCCTCGAGCTCGATCTGCACGGCGCGCTCGGTCATGCCGGGACGCATGTACTCGATGATGTGGGCGAACGCCGCGTCGGTGATAGCTTGGGCGGCCTTCATGCGCGCGATTTCGCTCGAGTCCTTGACGGCGCGAAGGTCGAGGATGAAATCGGACGTCTCGCGAAGGCGCGGGCGGGCGGGCGCATCGGCGAACGCGTCTTCGAGCGCGCGGTAGCCGGCAAGGGTCATGGAATCCTCGATGCCGAGCACCACTGCATCGGCCTCGGCGGCAGGCTGCTGCGCGTGGCGCGCGGCGAACGCGTTGGCCACGAACGCGGCATGCGCGATGCGCGTGTCGTCGACGGCGATGACGCCCTCGGCGACCGCAGCCGCGCGCGCCGCCTCGCTGTAGCGCGAGTCGGTGTGGAGCACGGCATCGTGCGGCGTGACGAGCAGCGCGTGGGCCGACTCGTCGTCGAACACGTTGTCGAACGCCGTGAGCCAGGTGATGTTCGAGGTGTCGCGCACGAAGAACGTGCGGATGTCGGCGTCAGCGCAAGCGGCGCGAAGCTGGGCGAGCCGCGGAAGAGAGAGGGATGGGAGGGGGGTGGGGCTGTCCTGCGGCGCGCCCGCTTGTCCCTCGTCATCCTGCGCCTCGCCCCCTTGCGCCGGCGATGAGGCTACGGGATCAGAGGGGCTTTCGGCCGGCGCAAGAGAGGGGGTGCGGGAGGCAAGGGAAGGGGCGAGGGAGGGGGCGGGGTCGGCCGGCGCAAGAGAGGGGGCCGGGGCGGCTTCTGCGTACCGCTCTCCTAGCCGGTCGTGGGTTCCCTCGAGCAGGACGTCGATGGCGTCGCAGTATCCTTTGAATCCGCGGCCTTTGATTTGCGCTACGCATACGGGGGCTATGACGGAGATGCGGCGGAAGGGCTCGCGATTGTCGACGTCGGAGATGTGGACTTCGACGCAGGGGACGTCGATGCCGCCGACGGCGTCGCGCAGGGCGTAGGAGTAGTGGGTGTGCGCACCCGGGTTGTACACGATGCCGTCGTACACGTCGCGCGCAGCGTGGATTTTGCGGATGAGCTTGCCTTCGCCATTCGCCTGGAAGCAGGTCACGGACACGCCGCGGCTCTTACCGTACTCCTTCACCTCGCGCTCGAGGTCGACCAGCGTGTCGTGCCCGTACACGGACGGCTCGCGCACTCCCAGCATATCGAGGTTCGGCCCGTTGATCACGAGAATCTTATTCATGGGGTTGCTCCTTCGAGCGTTGCCAGGCGACGAGGTGCTCGAGGATGATGTCGTCGTCCACATCGGCGAGCTGCCAAGCGCCCACGTCCTGCGGCAGCACGAACCGCACCTGCCCGTGACGGACCTTCTTGTCGCGCTTCATGGCTTCCAACATGGCGGCCGGGTCGGCCGACCAATCGAGCGCAGGCAATCCCAGCTCATCGAGCAGACGATCCTGCGCTTCCACGAGATCGAGCGGCGCATCCACCAGCGAGACAGCCATGCGCGCAGCGAAGCGCATGCCCTCGGCCACGGCCGCGCCGTGCGAGAACGTGCCGTAGCCCGCGAGCGATTCCACCGCGTGCCCCAGCGTGTGGCCGTAGTTCAGGCATTCGCGCACGCCCTTGCTCTCGGACTTGTCGGCGGCCACCACGTCGGCCTTGAACACCACCGAACGCGCGATGGCCTCTTCCACCACCACCTCGTCGCGCGCCGCAAGCGCACCGGCGGCATCCACGAGCCAGAAGAAGAATTCGTCGGAGTCGATGACGGCCGATTTCGCGATTTCCGCGCAGCCGCACGCCCATTCGCGCTCGTCGAGCGTGGCCAGCGTGGCCGTGTCGGCGCACACGTACGCGGGCTGCTTGAACGCGCCCACGAGGTTCTTGCCCGCGGCAAGGTTCACGCCGGTCTTGCCGCCCACCGACGAGTCCACCATCGACAGCAGCGTCGTGGGAACCTGCACCACCGCCACGCCGCGCATGTACGACGCGGCCACGAAGCCGGCGAGGTCGCCCACCACGCCGCCGCCGAGCGCCACCACCACGCAGTCGCGCCCGAGCGCCAACGTGGCCATGGCTTCCCAGATTTCGCCCGCCACCTCGATGGACTTCGAGCCCTCGCCCGCCGGCACCGCGATGTCGCTCACGCGGAAGCCCGCCTGCACGAGCGACTCCTTCGCCGCGGCGCGGTAGAGCGGCGCCACGTTCTCGTCGGTGATGATGAGCGCGCGCTCGGCCTCGGCCAATGCGGGCACCTTGCGCAGATGCGCGCCCAGCTTCTCGAGCACGCCGGCGCCGATGCGCACGTCGTAGGCCTCTTCGCCAGGGATGTTGACGATTACTTTCGTTGCAGGCACAGGATGCCCTCCTTCTCAAGCGCGCTTTGCACCTCGCGCGCGATGGTCACCACGTTCTTGCCGGCGGTGTCAACGGTGAGGTCGGCCACCTCGGCGTACAGGGGCAGACGCTCCTCGGAGGTTTTGCGGGCGGCGTCGATGTCCTGGAACAGCGGACGCGTGGACGTGTCGCTGATGCGCGATTTCGCCTCGTCAGCCGTTACCTGCAGGTACACGACGAACCCGGCATCGCGCAGGATGGCGCGGTTCTCGTCGCGTTTCACCACGCCGCCGCCGCACGACACGAGCAGCGGCTCCTTGCCCGCCAGTTCGCGCAGCACGTCGGTTTCGATGGCGCGGAACCCGTCCTCGCCCATCTGCGCGAAGATCTCCTTCACGCGCTTGCCCTCGCGACGCTCCAGGTACGTGTCCATGTCCACCGAGGCCACGCCGCACGTGCGAGCGAGTCGTCGCGCCACCGAGGTTTTGCCTGCCCCCATGAATCCTACGAAGAACACGGGGCGCGCAAGCTCCCCCACCACGCGGGGGCGCTTCGACGCGTCGTTCCTCATCGGGCCATCGTCCTCAGACGCTGACGATAGGCCTTCACGGCCGCCTTGATATCGGCCATGTTGTCGCGGCCGAACTTCTCGAGGTACGCCTCGGCCAGCACGAATGCAACTTCGCTCTCGGCGACGACGGCGCAGGCGGGCACGGCGCACGTGTCGCTGCGCTCCTTCGACGCCTCCTCCACCTCAAGCGTGTCGAGGTTCACCGTCTCAAGCGGCGTCATGAGCGTGGGAATGGGCTTCATCGCGGCTGACACGATGAGGGGCATGCCCGTCGTCATGCCGCCTTCGAGGCCGCCGGCGTTGTTCGACGTGCGCACAAAACCGGCTTTCTTGTCGAGGGCGATGGGGTCGTGCACCTCCGAGCCCACGCGGCGCGCAGCCTCGAAACCCAGGCCGAACTCGACGCCCTTGATGGCGGGAATGGAGAACAGCGCAGCTCCCAGGCGCGACGTGAGGCGATCGCCCGCCGACGCGTAGCCGCCCACGCCCGGCACGAGGCCCGTAACCACCACGCGGAAGGTGCCGCCGAGGCTTTCGCCCGCTTCCTTGGCGCGGTCGATTTCCGCCTTCATGGCTTCGGTGGCCTTCTCGTCGGGGCAGCGCACGTCGCTCGTCTCGATGGCGAGCGGCTTGTAGTCGGGCGCGTTCATGAGCGCGTCGTCCTCTTCGAAGGACGCGGTGCCGATGGACGTGACGTACGAGAACACCTCCACGCCGAGATCGGCCAGAAACTCGCGCGCGATGCCCGCCGCTGCCACGCGCGCCGCCGTCTCGCGCGCGCTCGCGCGCTCGAGGATGTTGCGGCAGTCGGACGTGTCGGTTTTGAGCGCGCCCACCAAGTCGGCGTGACCGGGACGCGGCGTCACTTCGCGCGCGAGGTCGGACGGGGTGTCGCCGAACGCGGCCATGCGGTTCGTCCAATTCTCCCAATCGCGGTTGCGCACCACGAGCGCGATGGGCGTGCCGAGCGTGCGGCCGAAGCGCACGCCTGACGTCACCTCCACGGTGTCGCGCTCGATGCGCTGACGACCGCCGCGGCCATAGCCGGACTGACGGCGCGCGAGATCGGTGTTGATCTGCGATTCGGAGATCTTCAGGCCCGCGGGCACGCCATCCACGATGGCCGTGAGGCAGGGGCCGTGGCTTTCGCCTGCTGTGAGGTATCGCATAGTCTGTCGCTTTCCGAGATAATCCCGAGCATGTTCATACGGTATTGTACCCCACCGCTCCCCCGTGCAACACGAGAAGCGGCCAGGTGAGCAGCGAACGTTATGCGTGCCGCGCAGGCGCTACAGATCGAAGTGCGCGGCGTCGGCCATGAGGGCGAACAACTCGTCGTCCGACAGGCTCACGTCCACCTCGGCCAGATCGCACACGGCGTGCACCGTGGCCACCGCCTGCGCCACGAGCATGCCCGCGCCGTCGTGCACCGTGCAACCCGCAGCACGCGCCGCCTGCACGAGCGCCGTCTCGCCATGGCCGTACACCGCATCGAACACGGTCTGCCCCACGCGCAGGAGCGCGGTGTCGAAGGGAGCGTCGTCGCCCTCGTTCATGCCGAGCGGCGTCGCGTTCACCACGAGATCGACGGCGGCCAGGGCTTTCGTCGAAGTCGTGTAGCTGCCGAATTTGAACGTGGTGCGCTCGTAGGCCGTGCGGAAGCTGCGATGGTGCGCCTGCGCGGCCGGCAGGTCCACCGTGGCGTTCGCCAAAAGGCCGAAGCGCTCGACGTAGCTCTCGAGCACCGAGCGCGAACGCTCCTTGTCGCGCCCGACGAGCATGACCACGTCGGCGCCCGCGACGGCGCACGCGTGCAGGATGGACAGCGCCGTGGGGCCCGTGCCGCACACGGCCACGCGCTTGCCCGCGAAGCTGAAGCCCGTGCGCTCAAGATACGAGACGCAGCCCTGACCGTCGGTGTTGAAGCCGATGAGCGCGTTGCCCTTCTTCACCAGCGCGTTCGCGCCCAAAGCGAGCTTCGCCGTGGCCGCCTTCGCCGTGGCCGCCGCGAAGGCGAGCGGCTTGTACGGCGTGGTGATGTTGATGGACAGGAAGTCGCGCGCATCGAGGAAGGAGCGCGCCTCGTCCTCGGTGGCGCAATCGGCAAGCTCGTAGCGCCACGGCAGCCCGAGGCGCTCGTACACGGCGTTGTACATCGCCGGCGAGAGCGAGTGCGCGATGGGATGACCCAGCAGGTACAGGTGCTCGGCAGGTCGTGCAGCGGTATCGGTCACGATGATCCTTTCGCTCGCTCGTTCATATCGGAGGCGGCGTGCGCCTCGAGTGCATCCTCCTCGCAGGGAACCGCGTTGTGCGAGGCGGACGCGGCGCCTTCGGGCTGACGCTCGCCCATGACGGCGCGCTCGAAGTTGCGCAGCAGCAGCGTGTGGGGCAGGTCCTGCTCCACGAGCGGCGCCAGCAGATACGCTTTCATGCCGAGGAGATGCGCGCCCATGACGTCGGTGACCAGCTGATCGCCGATGACCACCGTCTGAGAGCGCTTCGCCCCCAGCTTGCGCAGCGCCATGAGGAATGCGGGCGGCAGCGGCTTGACCGCTTTCGCCACGATGGGCAGCGACAGGCGGTTCGCCAGCTGGTACACCCCTTCATGCCAGTTGTTGGACACAAGGCAGAACGAAATGCCCGCGTCGCGCGCCTTCGCCAACCAGAACCCCACGTCGCGCGGCACTTCGTGCGTGTCGCGCGTGAGGATGGTGTTGTCCACGTCCAACAGTACGTTGCGGTAGCCCTGCGCTAGCAGGTCGCGGTCGATGTCGATGCGCGAGATGCGCGCAAAGTAGCGGTCGGGTTCGAGAAACGTCATAGCGGTGTGGGGTACGGCCTACGAGAACGTTTCTTGGTGCTCGTCGTACGTCTCGCTGAAGTAGTACTGGTCGCCTTCGAAGTAGAAGAAGAAGTACTTGCCGAGCGATTCCTGGTCGGGCGCGCACACGGCCTGCAAGCTGTCGATGCTGGGCGAGCAGATAGGCGTGGGCGGCAGACCCGTGTTGGCGTACGTGCTGTACGGCGTTTCGGCGTGCACTTCCTCTGCGGACGGGTCGTGGCCCACTTCGTAGGCGGTGGTGGCATCGCTCTGGAGGAAGCCGTAGCTCGGGTCGCCCAGGGTGCTCAGGCGGTTGTAGAACACGGAGGCCACCTGCGCGCGAATCTGCTCGTCGCCGCTCGACTCCTTCTCCACGATGGAGGCCAGGTTCACGGCGTCGTAGACGGTGAGGCCCTGGCTTTGCGGATAGGACCAATCGAGGCTCGCCGTCTCGGTCTGGAACTGGTCGAGCATCATGCGGACGACCGTATCGGCCGTGGCTTCGTCGGAAATCTCGTACGTCTTCGGGAACAGGAAGCCTTCCAGCTTGTTCGTGCCCGCATCGGCCAAGAACGCGTAGTCGGCCGCGTACACGCTGGCATCGGACGACGCGGCGGTGAAGTCGTCCACCGAGATGCGGCCTTCCGTGAAGTCGGACACGCTCTGCGCGATCTGCGCGAGGGTGTAGCCCTCGGGGATGGTGAGCGCGTTCGTCTTGGGGCCGGCCTTGAGGTCGTTGATGATCTGGTCGAGCGTGACGCCGCCCGCGAAGGTGTACGTGCCGGGTTTGAGCTGCGAATCGACGCCCAACTCGTTCACGCGCTTCGTGAAGTCGGACGCGCTCGTGACGAGGCGCGCCTCTTCCAGGTCTTTGCCGACAGCCTGAGCACCCTCGCCGTCGGCCACCACCACGGTGGCTTCCTGGCCCTCGGCCAGCAGCTCGACGGGCTGAGCGGAGCAGCTGTTGAACAGCGTGAGCGCGCCGAACGCCAAACCGCCGATCACGACGATAGCCAAGATGGCGGCGAAAATGACGGGACCCTTGCTCTTCTTCGGGCGGATGTAGCTGGTATCGTACGTTCTGAACTGGCGCTCGCCACGGGCATGCACGGAGCGGGCCGCATGATTGGGGCGCTGGGAATAGGTGACTTGCTTCCTGTGCTGGGGCATGGACTTTCCTCTACTTTCACCAAGCCTCGCGGCGCGCGTCAAGCCACGCCTGCAAAAACAAACTCGCGGCTATCATATCTATTTTGCCCCGCATGGCCTTCTCGGTGAGGCCCTTTTCACGCAAACTCCGTTTGGCCTCCTGCGAGCTCAAACGCTCGTCGACGAACTCGTGGGGTATGCCGCAGGCAGCGGAAATCTTCTGCGCCGCAGCTCGTATGCGTACGGCCTGCGGCCCCTCCGTGCCCGCCATCGTGTACGGCAGCCCGCACAGCAGAAGTTCCGGCTCCCAATCCTCAAGCACTCGCTGAAACGGCTTCGCGCACGTGAGCACCTCCGAAGCCGGCAGCACCATCACCGGAGAAGCCACCCGCTCCCCCGGATCGCTCACCGCCACGCCCACGCGCGTCTCGCCAATGTCCAAAGCCATAATTCGCATGATGAGCCTTTCTGGGGGGGGTGGGAGGGGGGTGTGCTTGGTGGGACTCCCCCTGTTGCGCCCCTCCGCTTGTTGCGCCTCCCCGATATTGCGCCTCCCCGATATTGCGCCTCCCCCTATTGCGCCCGATGGGGGTCTTGCGGACCGGGTAGCGTCACTTCGGGCGCAAGGGGAAGGGTGGGCGCAAGGGAAAGGGTGGAGGCAAGGGAAAACGCGCGGGGGGGGGGCAAGGGGGGGGGGGGGCACGAAGAGAGAGAGGTGCACGAACGAGGAGGGGCGGCTGAGCCGCCCCTCCTCGTTTACAGCAGCAGTTCTCGTGCGGCCTCGAGCGCGGCCTCGATGCCGGAGGCGTCCTTGCCGCCGGCTTGGGCCATGGCGGCTTTGCCGCCGCCGCCGCCTTTCACATTGGGAGCGATGGCCTTGATGATGGCGCCCGCGTCGAAGCCTGCGTCCACGGCCTCCGGGCTGCCGGCCGCCAGCAGGATGGGCTTGCCGTCCTTGCTCGCCGCGAGCACGGCTGCGCCCGGCTTGCCGAGGCGCGCGCGCACGACGTCCCACGCGTTGCGCATCTGGCCCGCGTCCGCCTCGCCGAGGCTGCCGATCACCACGGGATAGCCGGCCTTGGCATCGGCGGCGGCGCTCAGAAGCGCGGTGATGCCGTCGTCGGCGATGGTCTGCAGGTTGCGCTTCATCTTCGCCTGGAGCTCTTTGAGCGTCTTCACGTTCGCGGCGGTGCGCTCGCTCACGTCGAGCAGCGGCACGCGCAGCTCTTCGGCCGTCTCCTTGAGCTCGGCCTCCATGCGGTTCATGTACGCGAGCGCGTCGAAGCTGGTCACCGCCTCGACACGACGCAGGTTCGCGCCCACGCTCGTCTCGGTGGTGATCTTCACGAAACCGATCTCGCTCGTGGCGGACACGTGCGTGCCGCCGCACAGCTCCTGCGAGAACCCTTCGATGTCGAGCACGCGCACGAATTCGCCGTACTTTTCGCCGAACAGCGCCATGACGCCGGCTTCGCGAGCCGACGCGAGCGACGTCTCGTAAGCGTGCACGGGATGGTTCTCCATGATCTTCTCGTTGGCCAGGCGCTCCACTTCGGCAATCTGCTCGGCCGTCATAGCCTCGAAGTGCGTGAAGTCGAACCGCAGGCGGTTGTCCGCCACGTAGCTGCCGGCCTGCTTCACGTGGTCGCCCAGCACCTGGCGCAGCGCCCAATGCAGGATATGGGTGGCCGTGTGGTTGCGGCGGATGCGCTCGCGGCGCGGCACGTCGATGGCGGCGTGCACGGTGTCGCCGGCCACGATGCGGCCGCTTTCCACCTGCACGGTATGGGCGATGAGGCCCTTCTCCGGCTCCTTCGTGTCAAGCACGCGCACGGTGGCGTCGTCCTTGCTCAGCGTGCCGGTATCGCCGATCTGACCGCCCTTCTCGGCGTAGAACGGCGTGGCCTCGAGCACGATGCGACCCTCGTCGCCCGCCTCGAGCACGTCCACCTGCTGGCCGTCCTTCACGAGCGCCAGCACGCGCACGTCCGCGTCGTTCTTGGTGTAGCCGAGGAACTCGGTGGCGCCCACGGCCTCGAGGATCTCGTTCATCACGCCGCCGTACGTGGACCAAGCCGCCTCGGCGTCCTTCGTGTTCGCCGCGCGAGCGCGTTCGCGCTGCTCTTCCATGCAGCGGCCGAAGCCCTCCATGTCCACCTCGATGCCGCGCTCGTCGCACAGCTCGCGCGTGACCTCCACGGGGAAGCCGTACGTGTCGTGCAGCGTGAACGCGCGGTCGCCCGGCAGCACGTCGCCTTCGAGCTCGGCCAGCGCTTCGTCGAGGTACGCACGGCCCTGACGCAGGTTCGCGCCGAAGCGCTCTTCCTCGGACAGGATGACGCGGCGCATGAGCTCGCGATTCTCCACGATTTCGGGGTACACGTGGCCCATGAGGGTCACGATCTCGTCCACGTACTCGTTGAGGAACGGCTTGTCGAGGCCCAGCAGGTGGCCCTTCATCACGGCGCGGCGCAGCAGGCGGCGCAGCACGTAGCCGCGGCCCTCGTTCGACGGCAGGATGCCGTCGGCGATCATGAACGCCACCGCACGGCTGTGATCGGCCATGATGCGCAGGGACAGATCGGTGGCGGCATCTTCGCCGTACACAGTGCCCGTCAGGCTCTCCCCCACGGCCACGAGCGAGCGCAGCACGTCGGTTTCGTAGTTGGACTGCACGCCCTGCAGGATGGCCGCGATGCGCTCGAGGCCCATGCCGGTGTCGATGTTCTTCTTCGGCAGCGGCACGAACGAACCGTCCTCCTGGCCGTCGTACTGGGTGAACACGAGGTTCCAGTACTCGAGGAAGCGGTCGCAGTCGCAGCCCGGCGCGCAGTCGGGACTGCCGCAACCGAAGCTTTCACCCTGGTCGTAGTAGATCTCCGAGCAGGGGCCGCAGGGGCCGGTGGGTCCGGCGCGCCAGAAGTTGTCCTCTTCGCCGAGGCGCGAGATGTGGTCGTCGGGCACGCCGAGCTTCTTCCAAATCTCGATGGTCTCGTCGTCGTCAAGATAGACGGTGAAGTACAGACGCTCGGCGGGCAGGCCCAGCACCTCGGTGGAGAACTCGTACGCCCAGGCGCACATCTCCTCCTTGAAGTACTCGCCGAAGCTGAAGTTGCCCAGCATCTCGAAGAAGCTCTGATGGCGGCCCGTCGTGCCGATGATGTCGATGTCGTTCGTGCGCACGCACTTCTGCACCGTCGTCGTGCCGATATAGGGGGCCTCGAGGTGCTTCTGCTGCAGGAAGTAGGGCTTGAACTGCACCATGCCGGCGCTCGTCAGCAGCAGCGATGGATCGTCGGGGATGAGCGAGGACGAGGGCATGCGCTTGCAGCCCTTCCCCTCGAAAAAGCTCAGGTACTTCTCGCGGATTTCCGCGCTGGTCATGTACTTCATATTCGTTTCTTTCTATCTCCTCGGGGACCGCGTCAGCGCGGCCCGCTGTTCCACTATCCTCGCGCAGACGCCCCGTCCGCGCTCCCCCGCTCGCGCCGCCGAGGGCTCCGTCAGCGCTTCTTGCGGTGCTGCGCCTTCTTCTCGGCTTCCGCCTTGCGCTGCTCGACGCGCTCGAACGCCGCCGACACGTCGGGATGCGGCGCTGTGGCATCGGCGATGGGGTCGACGTCGCTATCGGCATCGGCGTTACCCTGGAAGAACACGCCGTCGGACGACACAAGGCGCCTGCCGGTGCGTTTTTCGAAATAATACACGAAAACGGCCTTCGCAACGGCCACGGAGGGGATCGATGCCAACATGCCCACAAGCGAGCCCATGAAGCCGCTCATTGCGCCGCCGATGGCGGAACCCGCCATCAACGCGATGATGGTGAGCGCCGGGTGCACGTCCACCGAATTCGCCATGATCTTCGGCGATACGAACGTGTACACGATCTGCTGGATGGCGATGGTGCCCACCAGCGCGATAAGGGCGACCCAGGGGCTCACGAACACGCCGACGACGGCCGCGAGCGCGCCGCCCAGCCACGGGCCCACGATGGGGATGATGTTGAGCAGGCCGGCGATGCCGCCGAGCGCCGCGTAGTTCGGGACGCCGATGACGCCGAACAGCACGCCGCAGCCCACGCCGATGACCGCGCACTGCATGAGCGTGCCCTTGATGTAGCCGCCCATGACACGCGTGAACGTGACATGCAGCATCTGCAGGTCTTCCTGGCGCTTCGGGCCGGCCAGGCGCATGCTCTCGCGACCGAGCGCCGGCAGCTCCATGAGAATCCAGAACGCCACCACGAGGGCGAAGCCGATGGCCACGAAGCTGTTCACCACGCCGGTGCCGATGGCCACGACGCCCGTGGTGCTATCGCGCACGAACGAGGAGGCCCAATCGCCGAGCGCCTTGAGCGCCTGCGTGAGGTAATCCTGCACGGTGCTGTTCGACAGCACGTCGGCGTAGCGGGCGTACAGGTCGTTGCCCCAGCCGATGATGGTCTGCACGTAGCCGGGCACGCTCTCGACAAGGCTGGTGAACTGGCCGCCCAGGCCGAACGCCGGGGAGAACAGCATGAGGCCCACGAGGGCCAGCAGCACGAACATGAGCACGTAGGCGATGGTGGTGCCGGCAACGCGCGGCACGCCGAGCTTCTCCAGCTTGTTCACGGGGCCGCGCAGGCAGAACACGATGACGGTGGACCAGATGACGATGCCCACCGGCACGCTGAGGATGTTGAACAAATACACGAGGACGGCCGTGAGCAGGATGCCGCCCACGATCGTCCACACCACGAGGAAGCTGCGCTTCGCTTTGTCTGTTTTTGTCGCTTCGGAGTTGGGGTTCTCCACCGAGCCCGCCCTTTCGTACCGTCTGACGCCTGCGGTTACTTGCCCTGTTCCGTATCGGCCGCCTGCGCGCCCTTGCCGTACGTGAAGTACTGCTGCGCGGCGTTGGCGTCGGCGGTGGCGGCGGTTGCCACGGCGTCCGCCATGGAAGCGGCTGCTTCGGAGGTCTTGTCGGCGGCGGCGCGCTTGGCCTCGGCCTTCTCCTCGCGCTCGACGCGCTGCTCGGCACGCTGCTCGCGCTGATCGGCGACGGCTTCCTGCGCGGCCTTGACGGACGTGGTTACCACGCCTTTAACCACGTCGGTTACGGACACGGGCACGTCGGTGTTGTGGGAGGCCGCATGTGCGGGAGCGGCCTGCTCGACGGGGCGCGGGGCTGCGGGCTCGTCGGCCGCACGTTCGGCCTTCGCCTGGCCGAGCGCCACCGATTCGTCGCTCGCGCGGCGCGACTTGAAGGCGTTGCGCACGCGGGACGTCACGTTGTTCACGAGCTCCACCGGGGCGTTCGTCACCGTGTCCACCGCTTCGACGGCCGACGACACCGAGTCGGTGATCTCGTTCACGTCTTCGAGGATCTGATCGATGCGCATGATCTCGAGGTTAGCGGCATCCACCGTGAGCGACACGCGCTCCACGAGCGGGTCGACCTTCGCCGCGACGGGCTCGAGCGACGCCGTGATGCGCTCCACGCTTGCCAGCGTAGGCTCAACCTGCTTCTGCAAATCATCCACCGTCTTGCGCGTCTTGCGGACGGTCATAACAAGCTCGATGACGAGCCACACCAGCACCGCTCCGACGATCACATAGATCACCGGCAGCGCAATGCTGAGAACTTCGCTGATATCCACCGTAGGCCTCCTGTTCCGAAGCTATTACTATAGCACGAGCACCTTGGATGATATACAGACCGAGGTCAACTTTTCACCCTGCTTCCACAGGAGTAGGAAATCGGTTACCTTCCGCGCGACGTGGGGTTTTCTCCGGAATCCAAGCGGTCGCGCGCAAACGTCTCGCTGCGGTACGCCTCCCACCCGCGATCGCTCGAACGGTAGAAGCATCCGCGGTCCAGCCCTTCGGGCAGGTAGCGCTGATTCACCCACCCGCTGGGGTAGTTGTGCGGGTACTGGTACGCGCCGTAGTGCTCCGAGCCGGGACGATGCCGGTCGCGCAGGTGATCGGGCACGTTGCGCGACGGGCCCCTGCGCACCTCGTTGAGCGCCGCGTCGATGCCGGCCTCGGCCGCGTTGCTCTTCGGCGCGAGCGCGAGGTAGATGGCGGCTTGCGCCAGGTTGATGCGGCATTCGGGGTAGCCGATGACCTCGGCCGACTTGAACGCGGCCTCGGCAATGAGCAGGGCCTGCGGGTCGGCGTTGCCGATGTCCTCCGATGCGGCGATGAACATGCGGCGCGCGATGAACTTCGGGTCTTCTCCCCCGTCGATCATGCGGGCGAGCCAGTACAGGGCGGCATCGGGGTCGCTGCCGCGCATGGACTTGATGAACGCCGAGATGATGTCGTAGTGCATGTCCTTGTTCTTGTCGTAGGGCAACGAGCGGTGCGGCGTGGCGGCCCGCACGTTGTCCTCGGTGACCGTCGCGGGCTTCTTCGCCGTGCCGGGCTCAACCATGCCGGCGGCCAGCTCGAGCGTGGTGAGCGCCGCGCGGCCGTCGCCGCCGGCAAGCAGCACGATGGCGTCGCGCGCTTTGTCGTCCAGCTGGTAGCGGCCCGCGAGGCCCCGTTCGTCGTCGAGGGCGCGCCCGACGAGGCTGACGATGTCCTCGTCCGACAGGCCGTGCAGCTCGACCACGCGGGAACGGCTGATGAGAGCCGAGTTCACCTCGAAAAACGGGTTCTCCGTGGTGGCGCCCACCAGCACGACCACGCGATCTTCCACCGCATGGAGCAGCGTGTCCTGCTGGCTGCGGTTGAAGCGGTGAATCTCGTCGACGAACAGGATGGTGCGCAGGCCGAACGCCGACAGGCGCTTCTCGGCCGCGTCGATCTCGCGGCGCAGGTCCGACACGGTGCCGCCGATGGCGGACACCTCCACGAACGTGGCCTTCGTCGTTTCGGCGATGACGTGCGCGAGCGAGGTTTTGCCCGTGCCCGCGGGGCCGAACAGAATGACCGAGCTCAGCTGGTCGTGCTCGATGGCGTTGCGCAGCCACGAGCCAGGGCCCACCGCCTCGGCCTGACCGACCACTTCTTCAAGCGAGCGCGGGCGCATGCGCACCGCAAGGGGCGCGACTTCCGACTTCCGCTCGTTTTCCATATCAGTGAATAACGTATCCATGAGGGGTATCGTACCACGCGAACGCCTGTTTGCCTACCAGGCATCTGAATCGTGAGGCGAAACACACAACAGAGCCGTTTATGGAATCGGTTAAACAGCAGGATGTCAAGACTTTATTTTGACCGCGCTACCCATATACTCAAGGTAGGTCCTGCCCTCGTAGCCATACTTTGCGATGGACCGATGCTGATACATGAGGGAGCTCAAGATAGCGCGTGAAATGGAGATTCGTATCCGTTGATACGAAAGCCAGGAAGCGGGCTGCGAGCACCCACCTTTTAAGGTGGGTTCATCCTTCTGGCCGGGGGTAGGGCTTTTCTTTGTCGAGCGCGCGAAGAGGTGCGTATGAAAATCCGCGAAGCGTACACCTGCCCGCTCGAACTCACCCACGACATGATCAAGGGCAAATGGAAGCCCATCATCCTGTGGCGCTTGCGTCTGGGCGGCACATCGCTTTCCAAACTTGAGAACGACATCGAGGGCATTTCGCAGAAGATGCTGTTGGAGCAGCTCAAGGAGCTCATCGAGTTCGGGCTGGTGGACAAGCGCGCCTACGAGGGCTACCCTCTTCGCGTGGAATACTCGCTCACCACATCGCGCGGCGTGCGCATGCTGGAAGCGCTCAAGATCATGCAGGACGTGGGCATCGACTTCATGATGGAAAACGGCATGGAAGACGTGCTGCGCGCAAAGGGCGTTATCGAGGAGTAACGCCCGGTGCCGTACCCACGAAAAAGTGGGTAATGGGCGGGTGCGGCACCGTCGGCTACCATGGGCCCATCCGAAGAAAGGACGGCCCCATGCACATCACCAGCAACGGCATCATCGACGGCCACTTCGCCGACCGTTACGGCAAGCGCGGCGCGCAGTTCAACGAACACGGCATGCCCACGTTCTCCATCCCCTTCTCCATCCACGACGCTCCCGAAGGTGCCGTGACGTTCGCCATCGTGCTCGAAGACAAAGATGCCTACCCCGTGAGCGGCGGCTTCGTATGGATACACTGGATTGCCGCGAACATCGAGCGCGCCGACATCGGCGAAAACGAGAGCGTGCTCGCGCGCGACTTCGTGCAGGGTGCGAACAGTTGGACCAGCATGCAGGGCGGCCAGCAAAGCATCGAGCTTGCCAGCTGCTACGGCGGCATGTGTCCACCCGACGCGCCGCACCTCTACGAGCTCACGGCGTACGCGCTCGACACGCGCCTCGACCTTGAGAACGGGTTCATGCTGAACGAGCTGTTCCATCAGATGGACGGCCACGTGCTGGCGCACGCCACGCTCAAAGCGCTCTACGACGCCGAAAAGGAATAACACCATGTACGCCATCGCCAAACTTGACCACCTCGTCATCACCACGGCGAATATCGAGGCCTGCACGGCGTTTTACCGGGCGCTCGGCTTCGAGGCGCGCAACGCCGGCGAGCGATGGGAGCTCTTCGCCGGCGACTTCAAGGTGAACGTGCATCTCCTGGGTCATGAGCTGGAGCCGAAAGCGCGCGCCGTGCAACCGGGCAGCGCCGACGTGTGCTTCGAGATTCAAGGGAGCATCGAGGACTGCCGCGACGAACTCGAATCGTGCGGATTGACCATCGAGCTGGGCATCGTCGAACGTCATGGCGTGCGCGGCGCCATGCGGTCGGTGTACCTGCGCGACCCCGACGGGAATCTGGTTGAGCTTTGCAGCTATGAGTAGCTTTTCAAACGACCCCCCCTGCGGCCGATGGCGCAGGGGGGGGGTCGTTTCGCTCAGGTGTGACACGTATGGCATTCGTAGACGCTGGCATGGTGGCACGAGAGGCAGGCGGCTTGCGATGCCTGCTCAACCGCCGCGGCGTCGGCGGTGCCTTCGCCGTGCATCGCGTGGCACGACGCGCAGGTCACGCCTTCGTCGTGGTCCTTGTGCGCGGGAAGGTCGTGCGGGTTCGCCACCGTGCCCTTGGTGTCGGTGAGCACGGTGCTCTCCGCGGTCGCATCCACGAGCGCAGCTTGGTCGTGGCACCCCGATGCCAGGCAAGAGGACCGCGCCACGTCCGTCTTCTTCAACTTGGTGGCGGGTGTTCCCGACGTGTACGTCGCATGCGCCGCGGTCAGGCCCGCTTCGTCGTCGTGGCACGTGAGACACGCCTCGTCGGCATGCGCGGCGTACAGGCTCGTCGCATCGGTGCGCGCGGCGGCCTCCGCTTCGTGGCAGCTCTCGCACGCCGCATCGGCGCTCCAGGCAACCTCGACCGCGGAAGCGCCGGCATCCGCCGATCCCGCATCGCCCGCCGCACTCGGCTCGGCGCCTTGCTGCGGCGCACAGCCCGCCGCACCGGCCAGCACGAGGGCGAGCGCCGCCCCGACGGCGGCCCGCCGCCTCGATCGCGCCGTCACGCTTACGCCTCGAGCGGCGTTTCCGCCGCCGCATTGCGACCGGCGATGCGCCCGAAGTTGAAGCATTCGGCCAGGTTGGCACCGAATATGCAGTACACCTGCGCGGCGGTGTGCCCAAGCGTGCCCGCCTCGTACAGGCGGGGAATCACCTCGCCGTGCGTGTCGAGGATCTGGGCGTTTCCGTTCTTCACCGGGCCGCCCTTCGTGGTGTTCATGCAGGGCATGAGGCGCAGCGCGTAGTACGGCGGCGTGTCGAGCGGCACGAGGTTCGGCGCGTCGTTCACCGTGGCGGGGCGATCGAACAGCGTGTCGACGCCGGCGGCGCAGTCTGCGTTGTACGCGTCGATAGTGGCCTGCAGATCGGCCGGGTCCATATGGTAGCCCTCGTCCGCGCTGTTCGCATTCATGCGCTTCACGAGCTCCTCGACGGTGTCGCCCTTGAGAATCCATCCCTTCTCAAGCTCCTGCTTGTTGTCTTCGCTCCAGGGCTCCACCCCGCCCAGCTCCTTGTCGATCAAGCCGCAGCCGGCGGTTTGGTTGTTGTCGTACAGCGGGGCCGCCTCGAACTGCTTCTGGTCGATGAGCAGGTAGAACGGGATGTCGCGATACGAGGAGTCGTACCCGAGCGGCAGCTTGCCCGGAATGTCGTCGAACAGCGCGAAGCGGTTGACGCTGCGATGCGCGAGCGGCGTGCCGATGTTCGACGGATTTTCGCACATGAAGCGCTTGCCGTTACGGTTGACCCACATGAAGCTGCCGGTTGCGCACGTGGCGCCGTTCAGGCCGAAGCGGCCCGTGACGTCGCCCGGGGCGGTGAACGTCACCCCGTAGGCGTCGAGCATGTTCATGTGCCACAGGTCGGCCCCTATTTCCTGGCCCATCTTCACGCCGTCGCCGGTGTTGAACATCCAGCCTTCGCGCGCGAGCGGCGAGGGCACCAGGTAGTTGCCGATCATCTCGTCGTTGCACTCGAACCCGCCGGTGCACATGATGACCGCCTTCTTCGCCCGCACCGCCATCTCCGAGCCGTCGGCATGCCGGGCGCGGACGCCGATGACCTCGCGGGTGGACGGGTCCTGCACCAGCTGATACGCCCGTGCGTCGAACAGGATTTCGATGCCGTTGTCGGCCATGTACTGCGTGGCCCAGTCGAACACGGCCGTGCCGCTGTTCGTACCGTCGGCGTTGGTGAACCCCACCGCGCCGAACGCGTCGGACCCGGGCCAATTCTTGTAGTCGGAGCCCAGCACGCTGCTCACGTCGGTGTAGGCGATGCCGTGATCGTCGAGCCAGTCGGTGAGCGTGGCCCCCTCCTGCACGTACGTCTCGAACACTTCCTGGGGAGTCAGCCCCTTCACCTGCGTGCGCAGGTACTCGAGCGCGCCCTTCGGGTCGAGCACGATGGAGGAGTACCCGGTGGAGATGCGCGTGGTGCCGCCGCCTTCCTTCGACGCCTTTTCCAGGATGAGCACCTCGGCACCCTCCTCGTGCGCGGCCGCTGCCGCCACGGCACCGGCGCCGCCGAATCCCAGCACGAGCACCTCGGTCTCGCGATCCCACTTCACGTCCGCCGCACCCTGCGCGCCCGACCCCGCCGTTGCGCACCCTGCAACGCCGGCCACGGCCACCGCCGTCGCTGCAACGCCGGCGCCCCTCAAGAAGTCCCTGCGTGAAAAGCCTTCGTTCGCGTGCGCCATACCGCTCCTCCGTTCGTCTGCAGGCGGGGCCACGCGCGTTGCCGCACGCGGCCGCCTTCCCCTTTTCGGGAACGATCGTCCCCGTATGCGATTCTAAGGAACGTACTCGGACGGTTACAAGCAAAGACGCATGATGGGGCCCATCACGGATAGCGGGGTGCGCGCTTCGCCCCTCCCCCTCGCGAGCAGGCGCGATGCTTGCAGCGAGCGCAGCGTTATTCGATATACGACGCGTACATGCGCATGTGCAACTCGTTCGCCTTGGCCTTGTCGGCGGGTCGCGCGTCGGAAAACAGCTCGGCCGTGGCCCGTTCCAGCTGCGCGGTGGCAAGCACCGCCACGACGGAGCCCTTGTCGGTGAGCGACACCACGTGCATGCGTCGGTCGACACCGCGCCCTACGTCGACGTACCCCCGCTTCTCCAGGCGGGCCACCACCGGCGAGATGCTGCTGCGGTCGAGCCTGAGCTCGCTCGCGATGAGCGCGCAGGGCAGCGCGGACAGCCGGTGCTCGAGCAAGGCCAGGCAGCGGTACTCGGTGAACGTGAGGCCGGCGAAGCACGCGATGCGAGTTTCCCACCGGCGCAGGAAGCCGGCGATGCACATGAGGTACGACGGCGTGATCACCTGATGGCAGCGATGGTTGATCTCCACGGCGTCGATGCCGAGGTTGCGCATGACGCAGGGAAACGCGTGCATCGTCTGGTCGATGTCCGCATCGGTATGCGAGCGCCACACGGTGTTCGTCAGGTAGGCGTGCACGTCGCGGAAGCCCCGGTCGACCGCCGCAGCTCCGGCGTCCGTTTCCGAAAGCTGCATGATGCGGCGATCATCGGGGCTGCGCCGCTTTTCCAGCAAGCCTCGGTGCACCGCCCCGTTCGCCGCAACCACCACCGTGTTGTCGTTCGCCAGCGTCCCGCGCGGGAAATCGGCCAGCGTCATGCGTCCCTCGTGCGAGCGCACAGACGCCATCAGGCAGAACATGAGATACGTCACGCCGAGCGAGCGCTTGAGCAGCATGCCCAATTCGCGATGGAGGCCGTCCACGACGGCCGCCCATTGAAAGGTGAACAACACTTCGTCGTTCATGGATACACCACCTCGGCCATCCTCGGGAGAACGCCGGGCAAACATGCCCGGTATTGAGTTCTATAGGACACACTAGGGTGCATAGTACCAGATAATCTTTACCCATGTCACAGAACACCCGAAAAGCCATCGGCAACCGGATTCGAGAACTGCGGACGAGCCAGGGGCTTTCGCAGCAGAAGCTTGCGCTCATGGTGAACGTCGAGCGTTCCTACCTGGCGAAATTGGAGTCGGGAGCGCGCAATCCCACCATTGATTGCCTGGAGAAAATATCCTCCGGCCTGGGACTTTCGCTGGGAGAATTCTTCGAGGGCCTGTAGGCCCCCGAAGCGCGAAACGATTGCGTTGGCCCGGTTGTCAGGCAGCCGGAAAGCGCAGCACGAACGTGGTGCCGTGGCCTTCCGCACCCTCCACCTTGATGGTGCCGCGATGGTAGAGCACCGCGTGCTTGACGATGGCAAGGCCGAGCCCCGTGCCGCCCGTCTCCTTCGAGCGGCTCTTGTCCACGCGGAAGAAGCGCTCGAACACCTTGTCGCGCAGGCCCTCGGGGATGCCCGGGCCCGTGTCGCTCACGCGCACGACGGTTTCCCGCTGGGCGCCTGCGCCGGCACCCGCTTCCCCTCCCCTGCGCTCGGAACCCACCGTCATCGTGACGCTGCCGCCCTCGTGGTTGTAGCGGATGCCGTTCTCAATGAGGTTGTACAGCATTTCCTCGGCCAGGGTCTCGCTGCCGGCGATGCACGCCGACGCGCCTTCCACCTGCACCGTCACGTGCTGATGCTCGGCGAAGCTGGCCAGGCGGCCCGCCACGCGCTGCGCCACCGCGTACAGGTTGATGGACGCGGCGCCTTCGTTCTCGAAAGCGGACTCGTCGAGCTTCGACAGGGTGAGCACGTCGTTGATGAGCGAGCGCATGGTTTGCGCCTCGTCGTAGATGAGCGCGGCGAACTTCTGACGGTCGGCCGGCTGCACCATGTCGTTCTTCATGAGCTCGGCGTAGCCGGAGATCACCTGCAGCGGCGTCTTCATCTCGTGGCTCACGTTGCTCGAGAAGTCGCGGCGCATGTTCTCGGCCTCGGCAAGCTCGCTGTTTTGAGCTTTGAGCTGGCGCTGCTGCTCGTCGATGCGGATGAGCAGCGGGTCCATCTCCTCGTAGATCTCGTTGTCGAGCGGGTTGGCGAAGTCGAGCGCGTCGATGGGCTTCATGATGCGGCGCGTGAGCACCTTCGACAGCAGGAACACGAGGGCCACGGCCACCACAAGCGCGATGAGCACGGGCATGAGCATGTCGCTGAGGAACGACAGCAGCGAATGGCGCGTCTCGGACAGGCGCACGATGCTGCCGTCGTCAAGCTTCACGGCCGCGTACACGGTGTCGGTGCCGAGCGTTTCGGAGTAGCGCATGGTGACGGCTTCGCCCTGAGCGGCCGCTTCCTGCACCTCCGGGCGGTCGGCATGGTTCTCCATGGCGCTCGTATCGGCGGCGCTGCCGTAGAGCACCGTGCCGTCGGAACCGATCAGCGTGTAGCGCGTCAAGCCGCTGAACTGCTCTTCGAGCGCCGGCGCGTTGTCGGACGACGGCGTGGCGTTCAGGTAGCGCGCCGCGTCCTGAGCGCTCGCGGCCAGCTCGGCCTCGGCATCGTGCTCGTAGGACACGTAGTAGATGGTGGTCATGGCCACCGATAGCACCATGATGATGGCAAGCGTGAACGCGAGCACGCTCGTGAATATCTTGCCGGACAGGTTCTTCACTTTGAAATGCGTTGGGCTCATGCGGGCGCTCACGAGGTGGGCTTGATGCAGTAGCCAACGCCGCGCACCATGCGGATGAGGGCGTCGGCCCCCTCCTGCGCCGCGGCCAGCTTCTGGCGCAGCGTCTGCACGTGCACGTCCACCGTGCGCGTCTCGCCCACGTAGGTCATGCCCCACACGTCTTCCAGCAGCTGGCTGCGCGACAGCACGTGCCCCTGATTCTGCAGCAGCGTGTGCAGCAGATCGAACTCCTTGAGCGTGAGCGTGATGGGCTCGCCCGCCACCTGCACGGTGTGGGACGACACGCACAGCTCGATGGGGCCGCATCCCAACTCGTCGTCGGCCACGACGGGCGGCGCGGAGGCGCGGCGCATGAGCGCGTTCACGCGCGACACGAGCTCCATCATGCCGAAGGGCTTGGCCAGGTAGTCGTCGGCACCCGCATCGAGGCCGCTCACCGTGTCGAACTCGGTGCCCTTCGCCGTCAGCATCATGACCGGCAGGTGTTTCGTGGCCGGATTCTCGCGCAGCATGTGGAGGATTTCAAGGCCGTCGATTTCCGGCAGCATGATGTCGAGCAACACGAGCTCGGGCAGGCGGTCCTTGCACGCGGCGAAGAACTCCCCCGCCGCCGGGAACCCGGCTGCGTCGAAGCCCGCCTGCTTGAGCGCATAGACGGTGAGATCGCGGATATTGGTGTCGTCTTCAACGTAGTAAATCATGGGTTGTTCCTTCGAACCGCAGGTCGGTCGCCAGTTGCCACCATTCTAACCGAAACGACCGGCCACGTAATCGGCGGTGCGCGGATCGGCGGGATTCGTAAAGATGTCGTCGGTGGAACCGGCCTCCACCATCTCGCCGAGCAGGAAGAACGCCGTCTTGTCGGACACGCGCAGCGCCTGCAGCATGTTGTGCGTCACCATGATCACCGTGTACTTGCTTTTGAGCTCGCCCACCAGGTCCTCGATCTTCGCGGTGGAGATGGGGTCGAGCGCGCTCGTGGACTCGTCCATGAGCAGCACCTCGGGACGCACGGCCAACGCGCGGGCGATGCACAGGCGCTGCTGCTGGCCGCCGGACAGGCCCAGGGCGTTCTTCTTGAGGCGATCCTTCAACTCGTCCCAGATGGCGGCGTCGCGCAGGCTCTGTTCCACGATGACGTCGAGGTCGGCGCGGTTCTTGATGCCGTGCGTGCGCGGGCCGAACGCCACGTTGTCGTACACGCTCATGGGAAACGGGTTGGGCTGCTGGAACACCATGCCCACGCGGCGACGCAGGTTGTTCACGTCGAGCGAGCGGTAGGCGTCTTCGCCGTCGAGCGTGATCTCGCCCTCGATGCGGCAGCCTGCCACGAGGTCGTTCATGCGGTTGAGGCTTTTCAGCAGCGTGGACTTGCCGCAGCCCGACGGGCCGATGAGCGCCGTCACCTGGTTCTGGGGAAACTCCAGGTTGATGTTCTTGAGCGCCTGGAAGTCCTTGTAGTACAGGTCGAGGTTGTGCACGCCCATCTTCACGGGCGCGTCGACGGGCGCCTGACCCGCGCGCTCAAGCGCGCGGTCGCGCGTGCGCGCCTGGGGCATATAGGTGTGCTCGATGGCCGGGGCAGTACCGCGACCTGCGATTTTATCCATGGTTGCGTTAGTCATCTTGGTTTCCTTTGCTCATCTTCTTCGCGGCGAACGTGGCCAGGAGGTTCAAACCCACCACCAGCACCAGCAACACCACCGCCGTTGCGTACGTCTCGTTCACATGCAAGCCTTCGCTGGCCAGCACGTACATGTGCACGGCCAGGGTGCGCGTCGAATCGAACAGCGCCATGCCGCCCTGCTCGAGGAAGTTCGGAATCTGGGCGATGGAGCCTGCCGTGAAAATAAGGGCCGCCACCTCGCCCACACAGCGTCCGAGCGCCAGGATCACGCCGCCCAGGATGCCGGGCACGGCGGAGGGCAGCACGCAGCGGAACACCGTGCGCAGCCGTCCCGCACCCAAACCGAACCCGCCCTCGCGATACGCGTCGGGCACGGCGATGAGGGCCTCCTCGGTGGTGCGCATGACCACGGGCAGCACCATGATGGCCAGCGTGCACGCGCCCGCCATGAGCGACAGGTTCCAGTGCAGCGCTGTCACGAAGAACAGCATGCCGAACAGTCCGTAGATGATGGACGGTATACCCTGCAACGTCTCGGTGGTGGTGCGCACGATCTGCACGAAGCGGCTGCCGCGCGGCGCGTATTCCACGAGGTAGATGGCCGATCCCACGCCCACGGGCACCGCCATGACCAGCGAGAGCGCGGCCATGAGCAGCGTGTTGACAAGCGCCGGCATGAGCGAGACGTTGGTGGAGGTGTACTCCCACTCGAACAGGCTGGGTGTGAGGTACGGCACGCCGTTGACCAGGATGTAGCCCACCAGCACCAACAGCACCGCCGAGGTGAGCAGGGCTCCCAGGTACACCGCGAGGCGCAGCAGACGCGACACGATGCGCCGGGTGGCGCGATGGCGCGATTCGGCGGCCGCGAACAGGGAGTCGATATGATCGTCCGAGCCGGCAGGCGCGGGCGCGGGCGTCGGGGAGGGAGGCGTGGAACCCGACTCGTAGGCTATGGTGAGTTTCGGACTCATTACTTCAGCTCACCTCGCTTCTTGATAACGTTGAACAACATGGTGATGAGCAGGATGAATACGAACAGCACCACGCCGGTTGCCACGAGCGCCCCGCGATGCAGGTCGGCCGCGTAACCCATTTCCAGCACGATGTTCGCCGTCATGGTGCGCACGCCGCTGAAGATGCTCTCGGGGATGATTGGCTGGTTGCCCGCCACCATGATGACGGCCATGGTCTCACCGATGGCGCGCCCCACGCCCAACACCACGCCGGCCATGATGCCGGAGGTGGCGGCGGGCACCACGACGCGGAACACCGACCGCTCGTGGTCGGCGCCCAGCGCGAGCGCGCCTTCGTAGTACTTCTTGGGCACGGCGTCGAGCGCGCTCTGCGCCACGGTGATGATGGTGGGCAGGATCATGATGCCCAGCAGCACGGCCGCAGCTACGAGCGACAGCCCGTTGCCCGGCATGTTCGAGCGGATGAAGGGCACGATGAGCACGAGGCCGAAGAAGCCGTACACCACCGAGGGGATGCCCGCCAACAGCTCCACGCCGGGCTTGAGCACGGCCGCGATCTTCCCGCTGGCGAATCGCGACAGGAAGATGGCGCACAGCAGGCCCGTGGGAACGCCCACGAGGATGGCGCCGGCCGTCACGTAGATGCTGCCCACGATCATGGGGAAGATGCCGTAGATGTCGTTGGCAGGGCGCCACGTGGTGCCGAAGAGGAATTCCGGAAGGCCGATCTGCGCGATGGCCGGCACGCCGTTCGCGAAGAGAAAGACGCAGATAAGGGCAACCGCGAGGACGGAGATCCCCGCGGCGGCCACGAACAACGCCTTCGCCACGCCTTCTTTAATATGAACGTGAGACATGCGAGTCCTTTGCATTCAATCCTGCGTCCGGCCTTAGGCCAGGGCGTCTTCCCACGTGGCAAGCTCGCCGGTGTAGATGCCCTTCACCTGATCGGACGTCAGGCTGTCCACGGAGGAGCCGGGGTTCACGATGACCGCGATGCCGTCCTGCGCGATGACCTGCGCCGACACGCCGCCCTTCTCGGAGTCCTTGAGCTCGCGGGACACCATGCCGATGTCGCACGTGCCCTCGGTGGCCATGTTCACGCCGGTGGTGGAGTCGGACTGGTTCACTTCGATGGTCACGCCGGAGTTCAGCGCCTTGTATGCCTCAGCCAGCTTCTCCATAACGGGGGTGACCGACGAGGAACCGGCCAGGACGATCTTGCCCGACTTGCCCGACGCGGTGTAGGAACCCGCGTTGTCGGCCACGGAGATGTAGCCGTTGTCCTCGACCACCTTCTGGCCGTCGGCGCTCATGATGTAGTCGATGAAGTCCTGAGCGACATCGGACACGCCGGCCTTCGACACGATGTTGAAGGGACGCGCGATCTTGTACTCGCCGCTCTTCACGTTCTCGGCCGTGGGCTTCGCGCCGTCGATGTCGAGCGCCTTCACCGTCTCGTTGAGCGAGCCGAGCGAGATGTAGCCGATGCCGGCCTCGTCGCCCGCCACCGACGTCATCATGACCGACGTGGAGTTCGTGATGGCCGCCGACGGGGTGGTCAGATCGACCTTGTCGCCGTTGGCATCCTTCTCCTCGATGCCGAACAGCTCGACGAAGGCGCCGCGCGTGCCGGAACCGTCCTCGCGCGAGTACACCGACACCTGGCCGGAGGGGCTCGCCGACGACGCACCGTCGCTACCGCCCGTTGCCGCCGCGTCCCCGCCGCCCGCGCAGCCGGCAAGACCCAGCACGCCGAGCGCCAGCACCGCGCCCATCGCTACCATCAGCAGTCGTTTCTTCATGTGGTTCGTTCCTTTCTTTGGCGCCTCGAGGGCGCATGGGGTATCACCTTGAGCGCGAGCCCGAGGCTCGCTGCGACAACCATAATGAGGAACCAGCATCAAAGGAGTGTTGGAAGACGGTCAAATCTGAGTAAAGTTTGGCCGTGCGCGCCGTGTTTGCGCGCGACCGGGCAGGGTACAATAGACCGATAAGGGGATTTCATCACGAAGGGGGACTTCATGAAGCTTTCAGCGCGGAATCAGTTGAAGGGCACCGTCACGGCCATCCATCCAGGTGCGGTGAACGCCATCGTCATCCTCGAGCTGGACGGCGGACAGTTGGTCACGTCGTCGATTTCGATGGGCTCGCTCAAGGACCTCGACCTGCAGGTGGGCCAAACGGCGTACGCCATCGTGAAGGCGTCGAACGTGATCATCGGCGTGGACGACTAACGGCGCACAGCGGCGAACATGCAGCGGCCCCCTTGGGATTCCAAGGGGGCCGCTGTCGTTTCTGCTTGGTGGCGGGTGGCCGCTTAGGCGGCCTGCTCGAGCTCAAGCGAGGTCAGGATGCTGGCCAGCTCTTCGGGCGTGTCGAAGGGGCGCTCCTCCTTCGTTTCCACGATGAACACCTCGCCCTTCCACGTCTTCTGCTCCGTCTGAGGCGCGGCAGCTGCGGGCTGGTCGGCGGTGGCGGTGGCGGCATCGGAAGCATCGTCCTTGCGCTCTTCGGCTTCGAATTCCTTAGTGCGGACGAAGTATTTCACCTCGAACTCATCCTTCTCGGGAAAGTCGGCTCGCTCGAAATCGTACTTCAGGCTTTGCAGGATGCCCGCGATGGTTTCGCGCATCGGCGCAGCACCCTCGAGCTTGACGAGCCCCTTCTCGCTGTTGAACGCGGCACCGTCACCCACGTATACCGTGCGGATGCGCCGACGGCGCGTGCGCTCCATCTTGACGATGACGCCGACAGCCACCGCGACAACCGCCCACCACACGATGGACAGCACGAGGTCGAGCGGCTCGTCGATGCGGTTGAGGCCCAGGAAGAACCACAGCCACAGGAAGAATGCCGAGGCCAGGGCCAGCAGGACAAAGATGATGACGTTGCTTTTCTTCATGGTTGCCCTCCTACTCGCCCAGTCCGGCAGCCAGCGTCGCACCCGCGGGAACGCCCTTCGGCATAACCGGAGCCGCGACGTCGCCATCGGTGGACGGAGCGCCGGGAGCGGGGTCGCCGCCCCCGGTCAAATCGTCTTCGTACTTCTTAAGCTTGCGCGAGAACAGCCCGCGACGCAGCGCCACGCACGCGGCGTACACCGCCGTCACGATGATGCCGAGAATGATGTACCAATGCACCCAGCACCAGGCGTGAACTCCGGCGAGCGGCGTTTCGTTGTCACCGATCTCGGTTTCGCGCGGCTCGGTGTTCTGAGCCAGCGGCGTGGCGTTGTCGCCGATCACCGTCTCGGCCGCCGTTGCCAGCGCGTCAACGACCGGCGCGATGATAGGCGTCAGCGGGTTGTCCGCCGGCGGCGTGCCCGGCGTCGGCAACGGCGTAGGCGTCGGTGTCGGAGTCGGCGTGGCCGGCGTAGGCGTAACCGGAGTCGGAGGCGTCGGGGGCGTCGTCGATGCCACGTATTCCGCCGTGTACGTCATGTCTCCCGTCACCGGAGGAAGCTCCGTACCCGTATACAGAACGCCATTCGCGTCGCGCCACCCGGCAAAGGCGTACTGCGTCGTACCTTCATCGGGACGCGTCGGAGTGGCGGGAGCGACAACCGCATCGTTATAAACATACGTGCCCGTGCCCAGCTCGGTTCCTTCGTAGTCGACGAAGTTCACCACGTACTGCGCTGCAGCAAACTCCCATGCGCCCGTAATGGTCACGTTGCCAGTCACCGCGAAGTCCTCGGCATCCCAGCCGCCAAACGTCCATGTGCCAGTAGCGTCACTCACCGTCGTGCCCGGAGCAAATGCGGTATCAACGGTAAACGGAGCATTGTACGCGAACGATCCACCAGATGGAATCACCGCCGTCGCAGGGGCGTTCGTCCACTGATACACCACGGTATACTCGGCCGGCTCGTACGTCCACCTACCCGAGATCACCGTATTCTGCCCGCCCATCACACCGTTGTTCGGATCGGTCCATCCGCTGAACGTGTACACGCCGCTCTCATCGGTCACCTGATATCCCGCGTAATACTGTCCATCAACGGCATACGACTGATTGAACGCCAAACCATCGATCGACTGCGGCAGAATTGCGCCGCCCGGAATATTGTCAGTACCCCAATCGTAGCTGACGCCGTACGTCGGCACCGCAACAGACTGGAAGGACCAAGCACCTTGCACGGTAATATCGGCATTACCCATGGTCCCATTACCGGGATCGGTCCACCCGCTGAACGTGTACACGCCGTTGATGTTGCCGAACGCATCATGCGTATTCACCGGCTGATATGCCGTCGCATCAACCGTATACGGCTGGCCATTAACGTACGTTGCGCCATTAGCCGGCAGCGTGTAGATTGCCAACACCTCAGGAGCCGCAGTGCCCCAATCGTAGTACACACGGTGCGTATCAACCGTCACGGTCTCATAGGCCCAGGCACCCGTCACCACGACGTCGTTCTCTCCCATGACGCCGTTGCTCGGGTCGTTCCAGCCGGAGAACGTCCAGCGGCCGTCCACGTTGCCGTAGGCGTCCCTGTGCTCGACGATCGTGCCGTTCGCGAACGTCGCGTCGACGTCGTAGGGCTGACCGTTCACGTACGCGTTGCCGTCGGTCGGCAGCGTCTGGGCGTACTCGCCGTCGGGCGCGTTCGTCCATTCGTACGACACGCCGTATTCGTCGACCGCTACATCCTCGTACGTCCACGATCCGCCGACCGTCACGCCGCCCTCGACCATCGTGCCGTCGTGCTCGTCGTTCCAGCCGCCGAAGATCCAGCGGCCGTCAACGTTGCCGTAGGCGTCCTTGTGCTCGACGGTCGTGCCAGCCGCGAACGTCGCGTCCACCTGATAAGACTGGCCGCTCACGTACGCGTTGCCGTCGGTCGGAAGCGTCTGGGCGTACTCGCCGTCGGGCGCGCTCGTCCATTCGTATACCACGCCGTACGTCGGTACCGAAACGGCCGCGTACGTCCAAGAGCCGTTCACCTTGACATCGTCGTTACCCATAATGCCGTTGTTCGGGTCGTTCCAGCCGGAGAACGTCCAGCGGCCGTCAACGTTGCCGTAGGCGTCCTTGTGCTCGACGGTCGTGCCGACCGCGAACGTCGCGTCGACGTCGTAGGGCTGGCCGTTCACGTACGCGTTGCCGTCGGTCGGCAGCGTCTGGGCGTACTCGCCGTCGGGCGCGTTCGTCCATTCGTACGACACGCCGTGTTCGTCGACCGCAACTTCAACGTACGTCCAAGCTCCGGTCACTACCACGTCTTCGTCGCCCATGACTCCATCGTTCGGCGCGTTCCAACCGCCGAATGTCCAACGCCCGTCAACGTTGCCGTAGGCGTCCTTGTGCTCGACGGTCGTGCCATTGACGAAAACGCCATCGACATCGTACGGTTCGTTGTTCACGTAGCGCTGCGGGTCAACGGGAAGAGTCTGCTGATACTCACCCTCAGGAGCGTTTTCCCAAGCGTACGTCACGCCGTGATCGGCAACGGCGACGTTCTCGTATGTCCACGATCCGCCAATGACGACGCCCCCTTCGACCATCGTACCGTCATGGGCATCGGTCCAACCGGAGAAGGTCCAACGACCGTCGACGTTACCGAATGCGTCTTTGTGCTCGACGGTTACGCCAGCTGCGAACGTCGCGTCGACGTCGTAGGGCTGACCCTTCACGTATTCGTTTCCATCGGTGGGAAGCGTCTGGGCATAGTCGCCCATCGGCTCATTCACCCATTGATACACGACGCTGAAGGCAGACACTTCAACGGCGGCATACGTCCAAGTACCCGTAATCACCACGTTGTCGTTGGCCATGACGCCGCCATTCGGGTCGTTCCATCCCGAGAACGTCCAGCGTCCATCGACGTTACCATATATATCCTTATGCTCTACCACCGTGCTCGACGTGTAGCTGGCGTCAAGTCCGTAAGGCTCGCCGTTCACCAAGCCGCTCACGCCCGCGGGCTTCGATGCGCCTTCGGGAGCGTTATCTCCCCAATCGTAGGTCACATCGTGCGTCGCAACCTCAACCGGCTCGTACGACCACGTTCCCCCTACCGTTACGTCGGAAGCTCCCATCATGCCCTTGTTCGGGTCAGTCCAACCGCTGAACATCCAACGGCCGTTCACATTGCCGAAATCGTCGTGCGTTTCAACCACGTCGTAGGTCGTCTGGTCGATCGCATACGGCTGACCCAGCACGTACCCGTTCGGATCGACGGGGATGCTGTACGTATCCAGCACCTCAGCGCCAGGAGTACCCCAGTCGTAATGCACCTTGTGCGTCTGTACCTCAACAGCGGTGTGCGTCCACGAACCCGTGATGACCACGTCGCCTTCGCCCATAACGCCGTTGTTCGGATCGGTCCAACCGCTAAAGGTGTAATAACCGTTCACATTACCGTACTGGTCTTTGGAGTCGATACGCATGCCAGCCGCATAGGTAGCGTCGACCTCATACTGCTGATTTTTGACATACTGATCGGGGTCCACCGGCTTCAATACGTCGTCGGGGATATTCTCAGTGCCCCAATCGTAGGTGACACCGTGCATCGCGACCGCCACCGGCTCATACGCCCACGAGCCGATAATCACGATATTTTCGTCGCCCATCGTGCCGTTGTTCGGATCGGTCCAACCGCTGAACGTCCAAACGCCCTTTACATTAGTATAGGCATCGAGTTCTTCAATGGTATATCCGGCAGGATAGCTGCTCGAAACCTCGTATCCTTCGCCCTTGACGTACGTACGCTTGTCCAGGGGAAGCGTCGGGGCGTAGTCGCCCTCAGGAGCGTTTTCCCACTGATACGTGATCGAGTGCGTCGCAACCTCCTGATCCTCATACGTCCACATACCGGTCACCGTCACGTCGGATTCGCCCATGACCCCGTTGCCGGGATCGGTCCACCCGCTGAACGTCCAGCGACCGTCCACGTTGCCGTAGGCGTCTTTGTGCTCAACGGTCTTACTGTTCGTAAACGTCGCGTCGACGTCGTAGGGCTGGCCCTTGACGTATGTCGTCTCATCAACCGGAAGCGTCTGCTCATATTCGTCCGAAGGAACGTCCCCGTTCCATTCGTACTTCACCTTATGAGGTGCAGGTACAACTTCTTCGAAAGACCACGTGCCGCTCACCTTGATAGACTCTTCGTCCATGGTCCCATTGCCAGGATCCGTCCATCCGCTGAACGCGTACACGCCGATGATGTTGCCGTACGCGTCATGAGTCTCGATGCGCGTCTCGTCCGTGTAGTTGGCATCAATACGGTACGGCTGGCCTTTCACAAGACCGATGATATTCGACGGCAGTGATGCCCCGTCGGGAATGGAACCCGTCCAGTCGTACGTCACATCATGTTTCGCAACCGCGATCGATTCCCACGTCCACGTGCCGGTGATCTTCACACCATCGTTGTCCATTACGCCATGATTCGGATCGTCCCACCCGCTGAACGTCCAACGGCCATCCACGTTGCCGTATGCGTCATGATGATCGATCGTTGATTCAGGCGTGAATTGCTCGTCAACCTTATAAGGTTGATTTGGCACATACATATTCGGATCAACCGGCGCAGAAGGCTCATCGGCGCTGCTCGGCGTCTTGCCGTTCCACGTCCAATCGTACTCCACGCGATTCGACGGCACCGGAATACTCTGGTGCGTCCAAGTGCCCTTGATAGTCACATCATCCGTGATCGTGAGCGTTCCCGACGCATCCCAACCGCTGAAGGTGTAGACGTCGGTGACGTTGCCGTACGTGTCTTTCACGCTCACCTGATAGTTTTTAGCATACGTGGTATCAACGACGAAGGATTCGTTGTACAAGAGATCGTCTTTGCCCGCAGGAAGTTCGACGCCATTCGGAACGCTTCCACTCCACTCGTAGGAGACTTCGTACACATTCTGCGTCGATTTCGCATACAGATCGAGCGAACGCGTCGTCCCTTCGAAGAGGCTGAGTTCGAGCGCACTACCGGCATTCACCTGCTCACCGTCCATGCTCTCAGCCGTGTTCCACCCCGTATAGGTCGAGCCAAGCGCCGAAGGCAGCTCCCGAACCGCGAGGTTCTCGATCAGGTCGACGCCCGACGGCATCACGATCGTGCCGGTTTGTCCAGACGAGATGGTACCCACCTGCGCCCCACCCACCGGCTCTGCCGTGCCCGACGTAACATCGAAATAATTGACCGCGTACTTGGGCGTGAGGTAGATGTCCACCGTGCTATTGCCAGCCACGTCGCCAAGCGAAACGGCTCCATCCGCGCCCTGCGCCAAGCCGCCATCGGAACGCACGACGGTATTGAGCACCCATTCATCGCTCGTGTTCGCCACAGCAAGGTTCACCTTGTTGTCGTATTGCCAGGCGAAGTACAGCTGTTCGGTGGCAACTTTTTGCTCAGGCTCCCACATGCCAGCCGTGATATCGCCCGTAAGCAAGGCATGATCAACCGTGCCGTTCACATCGATGTAGTGCGTCTTGACCGTCACCATGCCCTGGCGATATGCGCTTCCGTTAGCGGGATCGACGTTATTCACGCCAACGGTGCCGTCTGACAAGTCGTTACTCTGCGGACTGCCTGCGTACGCAACCCGAATGTACATATTGTCGCGAGAGCCAGACGTATTCTTGTTGGTCAGGTCCCAATATAAGAAGTGTTTCGTGACCCCTTGGGGAGCCCCGTCGATACCAAGCTCCTTGAACTGGACTGTTTCAGGCATCCAATCCAAACGCGTGGGCGTAGCGGCAGGATCCGTGCCAGCCTTCACCTCGAACGTCGTGGGAGCACCCGCAGGATGAACCTCGACCCACCCGATCTTCGAAGGATCGTTGTTTTCGTATGTCTGAACGTCGTAATAGACATCATACACATCGACCCAGATCGCATACACCGTCTTGTCGCCATCCATGACAATCGAGCTCATAGGATCAAGCGAATCAGGATCGGTTGACCACCCCTTGAACGTGGCCTTCTTGTTGCTCAAACCGTCGCCTGAAGCGAACGTCGTGAACGTCGTGCCCTTCTCCATCTTGACCGCGCTCGGCGCCACGCCTGTGCCACCATTCAGGTCGTACGTGAGCGTGACCATCTTGGCAGTCTTCACCACAACACTGTGGTTCGAAGTCACCTTGGAAATCACAGGGTACACGTACGTGCCGTCAGAGCCAACCGCCTTTGCGATCTCGGACTCGCTCAATTCTCTGTTGTCGATTGCGATACTCTTGATGGCATAGCCTTCAGCAGGCGTGAATGCCATCGCCTTCGATGAAGACCCGCTGTACACCGTCTGCCCGCTATTGGCAACCGTACCGCCATTGTCAATGATGCCATTGATGTTATAGCGATCCTTGTACTTTGCGTACACGTTAATATCGTTAGTTACGTTGACGGCATCTTTGCCAACAGAGGTTCCACTGAGATAAGTCCAGGAATCGAACCCACCTTGACTGGTATCCGGAGCATTGTCGAGGATGTTAAAGCCGCTACCGTCTTGCACGATCTCGGTCTTCACCAACTCGCCATTGTCGTAGTAGTTCACATTCCAGTACTTGCCCACGGTATACAGCATGCCATCGACGTGCCACGCCGTGCTCGTATTGATAATCTTGTACCAACGCACGCCCTGTGCTTCGCCAATGCTGATGTTGGCAATGTCAGCAATGGCATTAGCGCTTGGAGCGCTGGTAATGTAATCGTTGACGTTTTTAGAACCGTCAAGCTTGTAGTCAATTGTTATATTGCCATCTGTCGTCTTAATACCACCTTGGCCGACATAATAGTAGTTACCGGAGTTATTAATATCGCCACCGATATCCGTAACCGAAGGTTTCAACAAGAAGAATTCCGCCGTGGTCTCCTGACCGTATGAAGCTGTAGCTGAGATGGTATAAGTATTCCCACTCTTGCTGAAAGCCGACTTGTTAATAGTAACGACCGATCCCAATGGATACGTGTCGTTATCAACCGTCCAGCCACTCAGCTTAGAGCCGTTATTCCATATCTGAACCTTCTCTTGCTTGTGGAGCTGGAACGTGATGGTACCGTCGCCGTTATCAACGCCCGAAACGGCATCGAGTTGGGTATTGCTGTTATGTCCAACAGACGTATAGTTGATCTTCACGCGCACCGGAGACGCGTTCTCCGTCTTCTTCCACTGCGCGAAGAGCGAGACGTTCGAGCCCACTTCGATAGCATCGCCCGGTTCGAAGCTTTCGCCGTTACCGTCAGCGTTCGTCGTCCATTTCGTAAACGTATAGTTCGTGCTGTTATAGCCATCGATGGCATCGAATGTTTTCTCAGAAGGTGCCATCTGGTACACCGCATACGTATTCACGGCATCGACGATTTCGCCCTTGCCTGTCTTGCCGTCGTAGGTGAACTTCTTAGCATCAGTGGGATAGTTCGAGTAGAACGATACCGTGTACGCAACCACCGTCACGACGAATTGGTTGGACACCACATTGCCCACCTTGGCGGTGATAACGGCCGAACCGCCTGAAACACCCGTGACCAGACCGTTGCCATCCACCGTAGCGGCGGCAGGATTGCTCGACGACCACGTAAGCTGCGGAGCACTAACGTTATCCGGGCTCACCGCGGCAGTCAGCTGCGTCGTTTGCCCCACGGCAACCGAAGAATCGCCTGACACAACGATGGCCTTGACACCCTGTCCATCGGAGACGATCTCGATTTCTATGTTGTCAGAGTTATTGCCATAATTGTGATAGACGGTGATATGGCCTTCGCTTATGCCCTTCAAAACCGCCTTGCCTTTGCCCTGATCGCTGATCGACGCATCGCTCGTACGGTCCCCCGGGAACACACTCCATTTGTGACCGTTGTTCGCACCCTTACCTAAGTCACTCTGAAGCTCAATCGACTTGCCTACGGTAACCGTCGAAGGGCCGGAGATCGACTTGCTCGAAACCTCCATACCGCCCACTACGTAAATCGTGAAGTGGTCGACATCGAAGCTCTGGATGGCGGTGTCGGCTTGACGGGTGCCGATGGTTTCCACGGTGGACGCGTCGTCGCTGACGCGGTAGACGCCCACTTCGTCACCTTCGACGTTGCTGTCGAAGAAGCACACGTTCACGGCACCTTCGGGCTGAATCTCGTTACCGTCGGCATCGAGCAGCGTCACGTCGATGGCCACGGCGTTCTCGAGCACCTTGCCCTGGCTCTCAACCTTTTCGGCCACAGCATCAACGACGTCCTGACGATCAATCTGCACAGCTTGGACGGTGGTGCCTTCGGGGAGGATGCCTTCGGCGGCCGTCACTTTGACGGTGGTGCCGCCCACGGTGGCGTAGCCTTCGAACGCGGGGCTGCTCACATCGGCCTCAACCTCGACGACCTCGTCGTCTGCGGCAGGTGCCTCAACGGCGGACTCGTCGGCAACATCGGTGGCCGGCTCGTCGCCTTCCGGGGTCTCGACGTCTTCGGTTGCTTCGATCTTGGTATCGCTCGTGATGGGCTTCGTTTCCACGGCGGGCTCATCGGTGACAACGGCTTTTGCCGTCGCGGTCACAACCAGGGTGCTGTCCACGTACTCGGCTGCGATGGTGGAGATGCCGTCCTGGGTGGTGACGGGCACGTCCGCGTTCGCAGCGTTCTTCGCGGTGATGGATTCCAGCTCGAAGCCGGTGTCGGCGCTGGCCGAGAACTGCAGCTCTTTGTGCAGCTCGGTGGTGAGGGTTTTACCGGAAAGCACCTGGTCCTTCACGGACACGTAGGCGTTCTCCATCTCGAACGTCACCACGGCCTCGTCGACGGCCGTGGTCACGAGCGGCTCCGACGGCGTGGCCGCAGGAGCGTTCGTGTCGGATGCGTCGGATGCGGCGGCGTCGGTGCCGTGTTGCACGGCTTCGCTCACCGCTTGCTCATCGGAGGCATCGACGGCCTGCTCGGACGCCTTGGCCGGCTGCTCGGTGGCAGTCTCGTCGGCCGGGGCTTGCTCGCCCTCGTTGCCGGCGAATGCAAAGATGTTCGTCATCGACATGACGAGCACCACCGACATGAAGACAGCAATGAACTTGCCTTCAAACGTATTTTTCAAATCCAACATTCTCTCCAACATATGATCACCCAGACTCTCGCCAGTTACGCTTGAACGGCCTTAGGGGCGGAAGATCCACTCCTCCGCGCAGCCATCCAAGCACATAAGACGTGTTGTATGCGTCAATGAGCTCATACGTTGTCGAATATGCTGAAGCATTATGCTCAAATGTGGTAGGTTCTCGGGCGAGTATCTTGCATGAAAGCGTGCAAAACAAGGGCCTGAAAACCCACGCATATTCTACCACGATGAGTGGCAAATGTATTCAAAATGACCTCATTAAATCGAAACTTACAAGCGCTTCTTTTCAACGATTATTTTCGCAGGTAAGCATCTGGTTTCCGACACTCCCCCCTGCGTATGTACAGCGTGCGTTCATGCGCGTTTCTTACGATGATATTCCCATCCCGAAGCCTTCCGCCAGGAAGGGTATAATGCCTCTGAGTACACTCCCTTATAGAGAGGTTGCATGCGCACAATCGGCACCATAGCCGCAGGTCGCGGGCGACGCGCTAAAGCCGACGCGCCGCCGTTTTCGTGCGTACGCCTCTCCCGCAGCGCCGCACGCGCAACCTGCGCCGCGCTGCTCGCGGCGACGCTCGCCCTCAGCGGGTGCGGCGCAACGACGCCAGACGGCCCGGGAAGCACCGGTTCAAACGGCGAAGGACAAACGAGCGGCGCGGCCTTCGAGCGACCGGAACTCGCCCTCTCCCCTTTCGACGAAACCGCGGCCACCGGAAACAACGGCGTGCTCTTCGACACCTCGCACCTATCGGAAGGCTACGTCGCCGTGCTGGCCACCTCGTCGGTGCGCCTCAAGTTCCAGGTATCGTCCAACGGCGTCGACTACTACTACGACCTGCCCAGCGACGGCACGCCCATTTCATGCCCCCTCACCGCGGGCAGCGGGTCGTACACGTTCACGGCGTGGGAGAACACGACCGGGCAGCGCTACGCAGAGCTCGACAGCATCACCGATGTGGAAGTGTCGCTCGCGGACGAATTCCAACCGTTCATCCGGCCGAGCATTTACTGCTACTACGACGCCTCGAGCAAGAGCACGAAGCTCGCCAACGATCTGACCGCCGACGCGCAGAACGAGGGCGACGTGCTGCGCAGCATCTACGACTGGATTGTTGACGACATCGCATACAACGAGGGGAAAGCCGCGCAGCTTGCCGACGCGACAGGGTACCTTCCCAGCCCCGACGCCACCATCGACGAAGGCTCGGGCATCTGCTTCGACTACGCTTCGCTGGCGGCCGCCATGCTGCGCAGTCAAGGTATCCCCTGCAAAATTATCACGGGCTACGTTTCGCCCGATGATATATACCATGCTTGGAACATGGTGTATATTGACGGCACCTGGGTGGACGCCCGCATCGACGTCAAGCAGAACACGTGGACGCGCATCGACACGACGTTCGCCGCCGGAAGCGGATCGGCCTATGTCGGGGACGGCACCACGTACACCGAGCAATTCACGTACTAGCACGAGCAGGCGATTCACGTATGAGCACGAGATAAAGGAGCGCGTAGGACATGGCCACGAAGATGCTTGAGAGCAGCGCTGTTTCCGCCTTCTGCGAGAGCGTCGCCGTCATGCACTCGGCCGGCATTCAGATGGACGAAGCCGTCTACCTGCTGGGCGACAACATGGAGGACGCGGCGTTCAAGCGCGCGTGCGACGACGTGTACAAGGAACTCATCACCGGCAAGCCGCTGGCGCGCGCCATGCAAGATTCCGGCTGCTTCCCGTCCCATGTCGTGGACATGGTGGGCGCGGGCGAGCACGCGGGGCGCCTGGAAAACGTGCTGTGGAGCTTGTCGAAGTACTACGACGAAGAAGACCGCCTGTACGCGAAGATCAAGAACGCCATCGCCTACCCCGCCGCGCTGCTGTGCGTGATGTCGGTCATTCTCCTGTTCACCGTCATCGTCATCCTGCCCGTGTTCGTGGACGTGTACCAGGGGCTTTCGGGCGATTTGACCGCCGGCTCGTTCGCGTACGTGAACGCGTCCATCGTCATCGGATGGATCGCGCTCGGCGTGACGCTGCTGTGCACCCTGCTCGTTTTGGTTGGCGTGCTGGCAAGCCGCACGCCGAACGGACGGCAGCGGCTCGTACGCCTCTTCGAGAAGATGCCCCTCACGCGCGAACCGCTGCGTCAAATGGCCATCAGCCGTTTCACCGCCGCGCTGGCCACCTTCGTGGCCGCCGGCGTGAACACCGATATCGCCATGGAGAAGGCGGTTGCCATGGTGGATCACGCGGGCCTGAAATCCCTGCTTGATCAGGCGCGCGACGAGATGATCGACCCGACCAAGGGCAAGAGCCTCGCCCAGGCCATCTTCGACAACAACGTGTTCGAGCCCATGTACGCGCGCATGCTCGTGGTGGGCACGCGCTCCGGGAGCATGGAGACGGTGCTGGCAAGCCTGTCCGACACGTTCTTCGACGACTCCATCGCCCGTATCGACGGCCTCATCGACAGCGTCGAACCCACCCTGGCCGCCTTCCTCACCGTGAGCGTGGGCGCTACGCTCATCGCCGTCATGCTCCCGCTCGTGGGCATCATGGGATCGATCGGCTAGCCTATGTACCACGAGCTCACCAAACAGGAGATCAGGAAGCGCACGTACAAGCGCATGGCGGGATTGTTCGCCATCGTGCTTGCCGTGGTGCTCATCTGGCTCGCTTCGAACGCCATCGGCGCTTCCCTGCGCGAGCAGGGCGAGCTTTCGGTGCGCAACGCCATCCTGAGCAGCGCGAAGCAATGCTGCGCCATCGAGGGGGCCTACCCTTCGTCGCTCGCGTACCTCGAGGAGAACTACGGCCTGGTTGTGAACCGCGCCGATTACGCGATCACCTACGAGGTGTTCGCCGATAACGTCATGCCGAACGTCGTGGTGTTGGCAAAATGAGGACCGATATGGTGCAAACGCTGATCCGAGCAACGGGTTCCAACCGCAGCGCCGAAGCGCGCGGCGGCAAGGTGCGCGGCCGCATGTTCATCACGCTGCTGTTCGCCGTCATCGCGTTGTTCCTGCTCATCGCCTTGCTGGTGGGAACGAGCGCCTACCGCGCCGTCAACGACGTGCGCTCCTCGTCCGACAACACCCGCCTGGGCCTGTCGCTCATCGCGAACTCCATCCGCGCCACCGACGAAACCGACGCCGTGGGCGTGGCCGACGGCCCGGAGGGACGTGCGCTCGTGCTGACCGAGCATCTGGAAAACGGCGACTACGAAACGCGCTTGTACGCGTACGAGGGCGCCATCGTTGAAGAATACACGCGCGCCGGCGCGGCGTTCACCCCCGAGAAAGCCCGCGAAATCGTGGCATCGAACACCTTCGACTTCACCTACGCCGACGGCCTGCTCACCGTGCACACCGAGCAGGGCTCCACCTCGGTTGCCCTGCGCAGCGTGCGAGGGGGTGCGTGATGGCTCTCGACCTCTCCCGCCTGCGCCGCTCTTCCGTACACGACCGCCGCCCGTGGCACGGCGCCGCGTTCATCGTGGAGTCGCTCGTGCTGCTCGTGTTCCTCATGGCCTCGCTCGCTGTGCTCATGCAGGTGATGGGCAACGCGCACGAGCGCGGCATCGAAGCCGATAAGCTGTCGAACGCCATCATCCTCGCGTCGAACGACGCCGAAACCTTCGCAGCCGACCCGACGACCGGCGATCGCACCGCCCAGTTCTCCCTGGTGGACGGCGAGCTGGTTGAGCTGACGGGCGCGGAAGGCACCGCAAGCGCCGAGCGGTACGAGGTGGAGCGCACGGTGCAGCAGCATGCCGAGAAGGCGGGCACGCTCTACGAAGCGCACATCGAAGTGAGCAGCGGTGGCAACGCCGTGTACGGAGTGAACACGTCGCGCTACGTGTCGGGCGAGGAGGTGCAGCGATGAGCGGCTCCAACAGCACAGTGCGCATCGGCCCCATCAGCCTGTTCACGCTGGTCATCATCTTATGTCTGGCCGTGATGGCCGTGCTGTCGGCCACGACGGCGCAGGCGACGTACACCGCCGCCGAGAAGCAGGCGCTGTTCACCGACGACACCTACGCCAACGAATCCGCCGCTCAAAGCGCGGTTGCCGCCATCGACGCGGCGCTTGCGTCCGTGCGCGACGCGGGCGGCGGGCTCGATGCCGCGCTTGCGGCCGTCGACAAGGCGCTGCCCACCGACGCGGCCAGCGCGCAGCGCGACGGAGCATCGGTGCTCTTGACCTTCACCACCCCCAGCGGGCGCACGCTCGATGTGGAACTGACCATCAAAGCGAACGCAACGTACGAGATCAGCCAATGGAAAGCAACAACGCAGTGGACGAACGACGGCCCGAGCACCATGCTGTGGCCGGGCGCCGCGTAGACACGATAGGAGAAGCACGATGAAACTGGAGCAGCTCTTGCAAGAGATGGTCGATGCGAAGGCATCCGACGTCTTCATTATTGCGGGACTTCCCTTGGCGTACAGCGTGAGCGGCCGCCAGGTGCGCCTCGACTCGGCGCCGTTCAAGCCGGCCGACACCGAAGCGTTCGTCAGCGCCATCTACGAAGCCGCAGGCCGCAGCATGGCCCACTTCGTGGACAACGGCAACCACGACGAGGACTTCTCGTTCGCCGTGCCGGGCGTCGGGCGCTTCCGCGCCAACATCTTCCGCCAGCGCGGCTCGTTCGGCGCGGTCATCCGCGTTATCCCGTTCGGTCTACCCAATCCGGTGGAATATCACATCCCTGACGAGGTGTTGCGCCTCAGCACGTTCCAGAAGGGGTTGGTGCTGGTCACCGGCCCGGCAGGTGCCGGCAAGTCCACCACGCTGGCCTGCATCATCGACCGCTTGAACCACGAGCGCACCGGTCACATCATTACGATGGAAGACCCCATCGAGTACGTGCACAAACACGGCTCCTGCATCGTCACGCAGCGCGAAGTGCCCACCGACGTGGCCTCGTACGGCGAAGCGCTGCGCTCGGCCATGAGCGAGAGCCCCGACGTCATCCTGCTGGGCGAAATGCGCGACCACGACACCATCGGCACCGCGGTGACGGCCGCCGAAATGGCGCAGCTGCTGTTCTCCACGCTGCACACCACGGGCGCGGCCGGCACGGTGGACCGCATCGTCGACGCCTTCCCCGCCTCGCAGCAGCGCCAGATTCGCATTCAGCTGTCCATGGTGCTGCAGGCCATCGTGTCGCAGCAGCTCGTGCCCACCATCGACGGCGGCACGGCGCCGGCCTTCGAGATCATGATCACGAACACGGCCATCCGCAACCTCATCCGCGAGGAGAAGACGCACCAGCTGGACAGCGTGATTGCCGCCGGCAGCGCCGAGGGCATGCGCACGATGGACCAGAGCCTGTTCGACCTCGTGAAGAGCGGGCGCGTGGCCAAGGAGATGGCGCTGCAGTACAGCATCCATCAGGAAGCGCTCGAAAAGCGCTTCGAAATGGAAGGCCTGTAAGCACCACCCATGAGACGGCCCGCACGAAGGCGCCACCCATGAAGCGGCCCGCCATCTGGCGGGCCGCTTTTAGTATACGTTGTGGATGACCTCGGCGGAGCCCAGCAGGTTCGCCACCTTGAACGTGCTGCCGTCGTCGAGGACCACGAAGCCATCGAAGCGCCCGAACACCTGATGCTGGTCGGTGCGGATCAGCTTGAAGTCCATCCAATCGGTGCGGTCGAGCAGCGGCGTGAACACGAGGTCGAGCCGCCCTTCGTCGTCGGTCATATGCCACGGTTGCATGAGCTGCAGGCGGTCGGCCGTCTTCTTCGCGTGCGCACCGCCCGTTTTCTCGAGAATGCCGAAGTCGACGCGATGCAGCTTGTGTGCAACGCCGTCCACGAACACCATGTTCTCCGACGCGGCCGACGTGTCGCCGAAACCGTAGCCCAGGTTCAACCCGAAGCGATGCGCCTGCTCGGTGGGCTGCGAGCCGCCCTCGCCGTCCTGCCAGCCCTGCGCCACGGCCCAGTACCACGTGTTGTCGCGCGTCCACACGCCACGGCCCCAATCGAGCAGGCCGAACGAGTCGCCGGGGCAGAACCCGTGCACGAGCAGGCCCTTCTTGAAGCTGCCCTGCGCGCGCATGGCGACGATCTTCTGGTTGTAGTAGAACGCGAGTGGGTCTTCGGCCCACGGCGTGGCGATGACCATGGAGTCCTGCGGCTCGTCGTCGAGCACGGCCTCGAACGTCAGGTCGTCCGTGTCGTCGAAATCGGCGAACCATACCTTGATGCGGCGCTGACCGCCTTCCACTTCGAAGCGGAACGACACGCGGTTGTTCTCGAACGTGGACACGCCCTCGGCGGACGAGGCGGGCAGCTTGAAGCGCCCGAGCGGAAGCGGCGTGATCACGCTGGCCGTATGGGAGGTTGCCTGGGCGAAGTCCATGACGGACGCCGAGATGAGCCCGACGTAGCCCATGTCGGCCAACGTGAGGGCCACGGCGAATTCCCCGTCGTTGACCAGGTAGTAGTCCCATTCCTTGATGCGGTGCTTGGGCGCCTTGATGCGATCACGATCGTACGTGCGCACGAGCGACGTGGCCCACCCGCACGCGGCAAGCGCCCCATCGAGATGATGCAGCGGACCCGAATCCAACCGGGTCTCGGCAGCAGAATCGCTCACAGGTCCTCTCCCTTCACCGCGCGGAATGCATGTGCAACGCGGTTGCGCAGGTTCGACTTCGTCTTCTTCTTGCCGCTCGCCTTCTGTTTCGGGCGCGGTTTCTCCTTCGGCTTCGCCGTTTTGTTCTGCTCCTCTTCGGCAGCCTCCTGCTGCGCTTCCTCGAGCACCTGCTCGGCGCGCTGCGGCGCAGCGGGGCGCGTGAGCGGGGCAACGGCGCGCAGCACCGCGTCGGTCGCACGACCGATCGTGCGGCTGTCCGCCATGCTGAACGCGATAGTGCCCGCATAGCCCTGCGCCGTGATCTCGGAGAACGTGAGCTTCGGCTCCTTCACCACCTTGCCCACCGCAGCGGCCGCCTCGCTCGCTTCGTGCTCGATGGCTTTCGCCACCTCGTCGAGGTGCTGCCCTTCGGTGGTGACCACGATGGACAGGCCCACCTGATTCGTGGGCGGCAGGTGCGTGAGCGCGGTCTTGCTGATGATGGAGTTCGGGATGAGCACCTCTTCGCCCGCGCTGTTCTTGATGGTGGTGTGGCGCCAGGTAATGTCCTTCACCACGCCTGTCGACGAGCCCACTTCGATGTTGTCGCCGGGCTTGATGATGCGCAGCAGGCTCACCTGCAAACCGCCGATGAGGTTCGACAGCGTGTCCTGGAAACCGAGCGAGATGGCGATACCGCCGATGCCGAGCGCGGTGATGGCGGCGCTCACGTCCACGCGGAAGCAGGTGGACAGCATGATGCACACGCCGGTGACCCAGATAGCCCCGCGGGCGATGTTGATGAAGATGGAGCTTGAAGGAAGATCCTTCTCCTCGTTGATTTCCAGCACGCGCCGAAGAAAACGCCTTGTCAGGCGTGCGATAACAGCGGTGATAGCCAAAATGACCACCGCTGAAAGCGCGGTGGTTATCCAGTCGTGGCGCACGAGGGCGTCGATGTATTTCTGAAGCTGTTCCATGCCGCTATCCTACCATGTTGTCTACGCCAGCGCCATGCGGCGGCGCACCCTACCATGATGCTGGTTTCTCGGGGAAGTCCTCGTGAGTTTCCCACAAAACCATGCGCCCGCGGGTTCGGGTAGCGGGAACGTCAATCAACCGTTGGTTACGCGAGCCGCGCCATTTCAGATCGTAGGAATGCTGCGCCTGCACGAAGGGGCCGTCCACGAGCACGTCGGTCTGGTCGAGCAGGTCGCGTGCGGCCGCGTCGGGAATGCCGGCCTCGAGCTGCTCGTAGCGGTAACCCGAGTACGTCCACACGTTCAACCCCAGCTCACGCACCTGTCGGGCCAGTTCGGCGCACGCCGCGGCCTGCTCGAACGGTTCGCCGCCCGACACCGTGACGCCCTGCACGAGCTTGTTGGCCGCAATCTCGGCCACCACGTCGACGATGGGCCGCACCGTGCCGCCTCCGCACGGCTGGCTCTCGGGGTTGTGGCACCCGGGACACCCATGCGAGCACCCCTGCACGAACACGGCATACCGAAGCCCCGGCCCATCGACGATGGAATCGGGGGCCGTGCCGAAGAGACGTATGGTGTTGGGAGCGGTCATGGGTGCGGGGCCTTTCGGGGTATACACGCTGCGCCCGTTCGTCCCGGGCGCAACGTGCGATCGGCGCGAAGGAGGATGCAGGGATCTGCGCGCCTCCGTCGCGCCAAGAAGGGGTTACATCTGGTGCTTCACCCTATCGCCCTCTTCGGCGCGCTTGGCGTCGTTGAAGCGATCGAGGGTGCCCACGAGGTAGCCAGTGATGCGGCGGATGCGCTCGAAGGACTGGCCGTGCTCTTCCTCGGTGCGGCCGCACTTCGGGCACACGTCGCCGATGATGCCGTTGTAGCCGCACACGGGGTCGCGATCCACCGGGTGGTTCACCGAACCGTAGCCGATGCCGCTTTCCTTCATGTGGCGGATGACGGCCTCGAACGCCTCGAGGTTGTCGGTGGGGTCGCCGTCAAGCTCCACGTAGGAGATATGGCCCGCGTTCGTGAGCGCATGGTACGGCGCCTCGATCTCGATCTTGTCGAACGCGCTGATGTCGTAGTACACCGGCACGTGGAAGCCGTTCGTGTAGTAGTCGCGGTCGGTGACGCCCTCGATGGAGCCGTAGCGCTCGCGGTCCATGCGCACGAAGCGGCCCGACAGGCCCTCGGCCGGCGTGGCGATGAGGCCGTAGTTCAGCCCGCGCTCCTGCGACAGACGGTCGAGGTAGCTGCGCATATGGCCGATGATTTCCAGGCCCAGGTTCTGCGACGCCTTCGACTGGCCGTGATGCTGGCCCGTCAGCGCCACGAGCGCCTCGGCGAGGCCGATGAAGCCGAGCGACAGCGTACCGTGCTTGAGCACCTCGCGCTGCTCGTCGGTGGGCGACAGCTTCTCGGAGTCGATCCACACGCCCTGACCCATGAGGAACGGCGCGTTGTACACGTGCTTGCGCGCCTGAATCTCGAAGCGCTCGTCAAGCTGCCCCACCGCCAGCGCCAGCTTCGCGTCGAGCAGGTCGAAGAACAGGTCGAGGTCGCCCTTCGAGCGGATGGCGAGGCGCGGCAGGTTGATGGACGTGAAGCTGAGGTTGCCGCGGCCGGGCGCGATCTCGCGATCGGGATCGAACACGTTGCCCATGACGCGCGTACGGCAGCCCATGTAGGCGATTTCCGTCTCGGGCGTGCCCTTGTAGTACTGCGCGTTGAACGGCGCGTCGATGAAGCTGAAGTTGGGGAACAGACGCTTGGCGGAGCAGCGCATACCCAGCTTGAACAGGTCGTAGTTCGGATCCTCGGGGTTGTAGTTCACGCCTTCCTTCACGCGGAAAATCTGCACGGGGAAGATGGGCGTCTCGCCGGAGCCGAGGCCTTCCTCGGTGGCCAGCAGCATGTTCTTCACCACCATGCGACCCTCGGGGCTCGTGTCCATGCCGTAGTTCACCGAGCTGAACGGCGTCTGCGCGCCGGCGCGGCTGTGCATGGTGTTCAGGTTGTGGATGAGCGCTTCCATGGCCTGGAACGTGGCGCGATCGGTGTCGGCCAGGGCGTTCTTCGCGGCGTAGGCCACGGCCTTGTCGGCGACAGCTTCCTCGGCGCCGGCCTCCACGAGCGCCGCGCGCACGGCGGCCTCGAAGCCCGCGTCCATGGTGAGGCTGGCCCACACGCCCGTCTCGGCCTCGATGCGCACGAGCGCGTCCTGCGCGAACGTGCGCGCATCCTCGATGTCGGTGAGCAGGTCCACGGCTTCGGCCAGGTGCTTCTTGTACAGGCGACGGTACGTCTTGCGCACACCTTCGGCCAGACCGTAGTCGAAGTCGCAGATGGCCTGTCCGCCGTGCTGGTCGTTCTGGTTCGACTGGATGGCGATGCAGGCGAGCGCCGCGTAGCTGGCGATGTCGTTCGGCTCGCGCAACACGCCATGGCCCGTGGAGAAGCCGCCCTTGAACAGCTTCGACAGCTCGATCTGGCAGCACGTGGTGGTGAGCGTGTAGAAGTCCATGTCGTGGATGTGGATGTCGCCCTCGCGATGGGCGCGCGCGTACTTCGGATCGATGACGCACATCTCGTAGAACTGCTTGGCCGACTCGGAGCCGTACTTGAGCATGGTGCCCATGGCGGTGTCGGCGTCGATGTTGGCGTTCTCGCGCTTCATGTCGGAGTCGGACGCCTTCGAGAACGTGATGTCCTTGAGCGTCTGGATGAGGCGGCTGTTCACGTCGCGCGAACGGCTGCGCTCGGCGCGGTACAGGATGTAGGACTTGGCCGTCTGCACGAAGCCGGACTCGATGAGCGTCTCCTCCACGAGGTCCTGCACGCCCTCGACCGTGGGCACGCCCTCGATGGCGCCGCTGTTCAGCTTCTCCACCACCTGCTGCGCGATCTCTTCGGCAGCGGTGCGATCCTGCATGGCTCCGCATGCCTGGAACGCGCGCTCCACCGCCTCGGCGATTTTGTTCTGGCTGAATTCCGCCGTGCGGCCGTCGCGCTTGATGATGGTCGTGACCATACTGTGAGTCCTCTCTGCGTACTTCTTCGATTTCGTCGTTTTTACCGTGCGAGCTGTGGTTTCGCTTGGTTTATGCGCAGTGTTTCCACACGATCTGCGCCTTGTTTTCCACAATATGTAGTGGTGAGTTCTGATTTGAAAGTGAACATATAGTACCTGCGGAGGGAACGGGGCGCAAGGGGTAAAAGCGCGAGAATTCAGCTCCCACACATAACGGGACCGGTGATTCACATTTTATCCACGGCCCGCGCGCATCGGTGGCATCGGACCGTTACACGCTATTGAACGGTGCCGTACACCTGTCCCCACGCATGCCCGCCGATGGCCGAATTCAGTTGGTCGCACAGCCGCTTGCGCGTGTAGAGGCCGGGCGGCAGCAGGTTGACGATCTCGGCGAGGTCGTCCGGCAGGTCGGCGGCCTCGGCGGCCACGACGATGTCGAGGCGGCGCATGGTGGCCTTCGGGTCGGCGTCGACGAACACCGAGTCCACCACGTCCTGCAACGCCCCGTAGTGCGGGCTGCGCTTGGTATTGGAGCCCGCCACGCTAGTCCTCCACGTCCGGACGCACCACGTCGAAGCCCTCGCTCGCCGCCACGAGCGCGCCCGCGTACGCCGGCGTGGCCGCACCGGCGGCGCGCAGGAACTGTGCTCCGGCCGCGCGCAGCTGCGTGGCGGCGCCCACCAGCACGTCGGGGCAATAGTAGGGGTTCTCGGGCGTGGCGTCGCCCTGCTTCGGGCTGTGCTCGCGCACCACCAGCTGCACGAGCACCGGAAACGGGCCGGCCCCCGCCACGCGACGCGCGAACGTCACCGCCTGCTCGAGCGGGGCCGGGGTGGCGAACCCGAGCACCGACGCCTCGTACTCCACCATCACGGCAAGCGCGTCCTCGAGCGTGTGCCGCCCGTCGGACAGCATGCCCGCAGCGTCGACGTCCACCGACGCGAACACCGGCGCGCCGCTCACCTGGCGCACGCCCATGAGCGCGCACTTGAGGTCAGCCGGGTTGCCGAAGCCGTTGAGGAAGAACGCGTCGAGCGCCTGTCCGTCGCATGAGCGCGCTGCGCGCGCGTACTGGTCGCGGTTCTCGTTGAGCGAGCTTTTGCTCGTGGGGTCGAGCGGCAGGCCGCAGGGCCCGATTTCCACCAGCACGTGCTGCGGCTTCAGCTCGTGCGCCACCGCCAAGCCCGTGCGCACCACTTCCTCGGCGCGATCCTCCATGCCGCGATGCGCAAGGCGCGCCGGCGTGATGTTGGCCGTATTGGCCACGAGGCACTGCGCGCCCGCCATCTTGTTGAGGCGCAGCGCGTCGCGCACCGTCTCCGGCTCGACGAGGTTGGCGAATTCGAGGTCGTGCTCGACGTCGAATCCCTGGCGGGCCAGGACGGGGGCAACCGGGGAGGACAGCACGAGCATGTCCTTGTGAAAGCGGAGGGCTATATCGGGCATACGAGTTCCTTTCGTCGGATGAGTATCATACCAAACCTGCTCGCGCGCGAACGGTGCAGTCCGCCCGGCGGATGGAAGAGGGCGTAACGTTCACCGACGCTCAGCTGCACTTCACAGGACGAACATGAGCCGATCACGTGTTCTTCAAGGCTTACTTTTATACTGGGCCCTGCAAACGAAAGATTCCCCTCCTTTCAGTTTGTACTGCTTTTCCCCTTACAAAGCAGTGGCGGCACTCCGGTGCCGCACATCCCCCTCCTTGTGGCCCGGTGGAGCTCCCCTCTCCCCGGGCCGATCTTTTTTTCGCTTGCCTACTGCAAGCGAAAAAACTCGACGCTGCGAGGGGCTGTGGAGCCGAATCTTGACCCTTGTGCGCTTTCCCTCACGTGCAAAAGCACGCTCGGCCGCGCGGCGGGCCAATCTCCGACTCCACAGCCCCTCTCGCTGACTCACTACGCCAACCGGTAAGTCACATCAACCCTACCTGCGGTTTTGCCTATTTCACATCGGTTTTCACATCACCGATGTGATGGCTGGCGCGCCCTCTGCCCATATAGTGCCCTCAGCGCCGCGGCCGTTGCCGGGCGTTCGGAAGGCAATCCTTGAGGAGGGAACCATGGAAGCGAACGTATCGAGAAGGAACTTTCTTGCCACCGCGGGAATCGCCGCTGCCAGTTTGGCAGCGCTCGGCGTGGCGGGGTGCGCGCCGAGCGGCGGCACCGAAGCCGCGGCCGACTCCGGGTCGTGGGATCACGAGGCGGACGTGCTCATCGTGGGCGCGGGCGGTGCGGGGCTGACCGCGGCCGTGGTGGCTGCACGCGGAGGCGCGCAGGTGACCGTGCTGGAAGCCGCCGCCATGGCCGGCGGCAACACGGCGAACTCGTCGGGCGTCATCCAGGCGGCCGGCACCGACGAGCAGAAGCAGCTTGCCGGCGTTGCCGACGACACCCCCGAAAAGCACGCCGAATACTACCTGCAGTGCGGCGAAGGGCAGCTCAACGAAGAGCTCGTCCGCTTCGCGTGCGAGCAGGCGCCGTCGTGCATCGACTTCATGAAGGACCTCGGCATCAAATACGAGGTAGTGTACGGCAACGGCACGGTGCCCAACGTGGACCCCGACGTCATCGCGCCGCGCATTCACCTTGCCGGCACCGACGAGAACGACCTCATGTACGGCCAGGCGCACGTGGCCGCCCTGCTCAAAGCCGCCGAAGAGGCCGGCGTGGAGTTCGTGTACAACACCGCCGCCGTCCAGCTCGTGCAGAACGGCGAGGGCGTGATCACCGGCGTGACGGCCGACGATAAGAAGCGCTACCGCGGCAAGAAGGCGGTCATCCTGGCCACGTGCAGCTACGACCGCAGCGAGGAGTTCGCCCGCGCCTTCAACTACCACCTCGTGCAGGCGCTCAAGGACGGCCGCGCGCTCACCGCGCCCACGAACACGGGCGACGGCCTGCGCATGGGCATGTCGGTGGGCGCCGCGCTCGACGGCATGGGCGGGTTCATCGGCCTGTCGAACAACATCGGCGGCACGCCCACCCTTCCCGGCGTGCCCGAGGTGCCGGGCATCATCGTGAACAAGTACGGCCGCCGCTTCGTGAGCGAGTCCGACCACTACGCATGGGTGCTCCGCGCCATCTTCGCCCAGGAGGACCACGTGGCGTGGGGCGTGTTCGACGCCAAAGCCGCGGCGCTCACCGGCGCGGTGGTGGGCGGCGTGAGCCCCATGAGCGACGACTTCTCCAAGGAGATCGCCGACGGCTCCGTGTTCGTGGCCGACACCGTCGAGGAGCTGGCGGCCGCCATCGACGTGCCCGCCGCGAACCTGCAAGCGGCCCTCGACACCTGGAACGCCGACATGGCCGCCGGCCAGCGCGACAGCCAATTCCCCACGCGCGCATGCGGGCTTGAAGCCATCGACACGCCGCCGTACTACGCGACGCGCAGCTACGACTACAGCCTGGGCGCGCTCGGCGGCCTCAAGATCAACACGAAGGCCCAGGTGCTCGACACGGCGGGCGAGATTATCCCCCACCTGTACGCCGCCGGCCAGGTGGCGGGCGGCTTCATGGGCTCGTACTACCCGGGCACGGGCACGGGCATCCTGGCCACGCTCGCGTTCGGGCGCAGCGCGGGAGAGAACGCGCTCGCGGAGACCGAGGCGTAGCGGGCGACGCGCGTTGGGAAAGCCCCGCTAGCGGGGCTTTCCGTCCACCAGATCGATGAGTTCCTGCTGCGAATGCACGCCCAGCTTGCGGTACACGTTCTTCATATGCGTGCGCGTCGTGTTGTCCGACACCACGAGCTCCTTCGATATGTACGCGCGATTGCGCCCGCGCGCCAACATCTCGAACACTTCGCACTCGCGCGCCGACAGCCCATAGCGCGCCGCCCAACGTTCCCTATCGCCGAGGGCGTCGAAGCGGGCGGCTGCGGGGGTTTCCGGCGCACCGACTTTTGCCGCTCCCGCGTCGTGGGCCCCACTACCTGCCGCAGCCGGCCCCTGCAACGCGCGCATCGAGCGGTCGAACGAGAGGATGCCGGCCATCAGCAGCAGGTACACCACCACGAGCGACACCACGGCCAACGTTGCGCCCGACCCCTCCACCGCCCGCACCACGAACACGCCCAGCAGCGACCCCAGCGACTCGGCCGCCACCAGCACGAGCAGCCCCAGCGCGAACCGCTTCGGCAGGGCGCTCCCCTCGCGCTCGCCCGCCCACAGCGCCCACACCATGAAGTAGAAGCTGTTGAACCCCACGATGCACACGCCCTGCACGGCTTCGCGGCCGCCCGAGAACAGCGGCAGCATGACGAAGGCGATGCCGATAAGCGGGATGGCCGCGAAGCACACCACCTTGATGAGCTTGCGCGAGTCGAGGAACAGCGCCGCGAGCGCAATCATCACCGCCGACAGGGCGAACGCGACGATGGTCACGAGGTTGCCGGACCCGTCGTCCACCGCGAACGCGCCCTCGGTGAGCCGCTGCATGAGGCCGTACGCCAGGCCCACCACGGCGGGCAGCGCCACGATGCGCACCGTGCTGAAGCCGCCCTCGGCGCCCGGCGTGCCCGCCATGCCCGTCGCGCCCGGTATCGCCGGATGCGTTCGAGCCGCGCCCCCGCGCGCCGCCAGCACGAACAGCGCCGCGGCCACCGCGGGCAGCAGCGCGAGCGCAAGCTGCTGCGCCACCGGAGGCGCCAGCAGCAGGCAGCCGTCCAGCAGCGACGCGGCCACCAAGGCCAGCGCCACGTCGATGAGCAGCGCCTTCGCCCCCTTGCGTGCGAACGAGATGCCCAGCAGCAACAGCAGGGCCGCGCTGCCCATGCCGGTCAGCACCACCCCGCCGAGGCGCAGCGCGTCCGACGGCACGATCGCAGGGCCGAACAGCACGAGCACGGTGCCCGCGAACAGGCTGGCCCCCGCCCCGAGCGCCCACGGCACACCGCGCGCCTCGATGCGCGCCGCCCCCAGCACCATCGCCGCCAACGTCACGGCTTCGGCCGCCAGCCACAGCGCGCGCATCTGCAGCAGGTCGGTCGCGCCGAGGGAGAGCTGCGCCAGCAGCACGTTGCTCCAATACAGCCCGAACATCCACGCCAGCAGCGCCGCGAATGCCAGCCACGATGCGGCGTCCTCGCGCACCCGTCGAACGATATCCGCGCCAAACGTCGAAACGCCCTTCCCCATGCACCCTCCTTGCCAGTCCATTCCCCCGATGATACCCCATTGCCGCACGGTTGCCCCAACGAACAGCTTCCGCCCTCGCTCTCGCCCGTGTTTACGAACCGTTACGCAGGAGCACCGTGTTTCACAAAACGCGCACGCCCACGTCATACGATGTGCGCGAACGTTGCGTATACTAGCAGCTGTGAACGAAAGGCTCCCCTCCTTTCAGTTCGCCTCTGCTCTACCCCCTTAGAAGCAGAGCGATGCGCAAGCGTCGCATCATCCCCCTCCTTGTGGCCCGGTGGAGCTCCCCTCTCCCCGGGCCGATCTTTTTTCCAAGACCATTCCCCGCCTGCCGCGCACCGCGCGAAGCCCTTGAGCGCGGGTGTATGATGATGAGCAAACAACATGCCGATGCATCATCGCGAAAGGGGTTTCCCGTGGCGTACCTCAAGGACAAAGTGTCGCGTCTGCCGTTGCCCGTGGTGCCCACCACGCTGGGCCTGCTGGTGCTGAGCGGGTTTTACGACGCCCTCGGCTACCCGCTCATCCACGGGCTCGCCGTCATCGTGGCCACGTTCGTGGCGCTGGCCTACTGCCTGAAAATCGCGTTCCACCTGAAAAGCGTCGTGGCCGCCGAGTACGCCAACCCCATGCTGGCCGCGCTCTATCCCACGTTGCCCATGCTCATCATGGTGCTGTGCGTGTTCTACGCGCAGCTCGTGCCCGCCCTGTGGACGGCGGCCGAGGTGGTGTTCTTCACCATGCTCGGCCTGCTGTGCGTGCACATCGTGGTGTTCTTCGTTCGCTTCTTCCTGCGGCGTTTCGAGTGGAAGACGTTCATGCCCAGCTGGTACGTCACCACGAACGGCGTGATGGTGTCCACCGTGGCCGGCATGCCGTTCATGCCCGAGCCGCTGGCGGCGGGCATCGTCGTGTGGGGCATCGTCATCTACGTGGCGCTCACGCCGTTCATGCTGTGGCGCATGAAGCGCTGCGAGGTGGCCGAGGCGATGATGCACTCGCAGGCCATCATGCTGGGGCCGTGCAGCATGTGCCTCGCGTCGTACGTCAACGCGTTCGCCGAGCCGAACCTCGTGGTGCTCGCGCTGCTGTTCGCCTGCGTCGTGGTGTCGCTCGGCTACGTTATCTGGAAGCTGCCGACGTTCTTCAGCGTGCAGTTCCATCCCGGCTATGCGGGCATGACGTTTCCCATGGCGGTGGGGCTGCTGGCCACGAACGGGTTCGCGTCGGCCTTCGCCGCCGCAGGCTACGCCGACGTCGCATGGGTGGCGCAGCAAATCGACGGCGTGCAGCTGCTGCTCACCACCACCATCGTCGCCGTGGTGGCGGCGCGCTTCCTGGGCATGCTGGCCGCAGGCGTGAAGCGCGACCGCGCCGACGGCACGCTCGCACCCGAGCAGCTGGCAGCTTTGTCCGCCGTGCGCGCATACTTGCGTCGAGGATCGGACGCCATCGAGAACCCCGCGGCAGCTGAGGAATTCGTGCCCGTGGCAGCGGGCGTCGATTGCACCATCGACTGCGACGACGGAGCCCCGACAGCCGCCTAGATGATGGGATGGGATGCGATGCGCCCGCGGGCGCAGGGGCGCACCGCATCCCACAGCGCGGCGAAGTGCGCTGGTGCAAGCGCTTCCGAGGGTTTTTCCCTAGGTTTTTTGATCATGGTTACTTATCTGTTACTTTCAAGGCCCCCAATTCACAAAACGTGCACGCATACATCATATGATTTTCAATGTCAACTTTTATACTGAGTACCAGCAAAACGAAAGGCTCCCCTCCTTTCCAGTTTGCATCTGCTTACCCCTTAAAGCAGAGCGGCACCCAATAGGCGCCGCATCATCCCCTCCTTGTGGCCCGGTGGAGCTCCCCTCTCCCCGGGCCAATCCTTTTTCCAAAGCCAAGCATTGCCTCATCCCTTGCCCAACGCACGGGCGGCAAGCTTGCGGGTGGCGTATCATGGTCGCACGCTGTTCGCGCTACCGCCTGAGAGGGGCCCCTTGCATGTCGAACTCCCTGCCATCCGTGCCGTTTCTGGTCGACGTTGCCGTCACGGAGTCGCAGCCGCTTTGCGAGCGCCTCGACGCGCTGCGCGCCGCACGCTACGAATCCGCCGACCGCACCCTGCTCGAAGGCCCCGTCGCGCACGTCGACATCGACCGCCTGCGCGATGTGCCCGCCGGACGCTTCGACACGTCCATCGGCAGCGCGCGCTTCGCCTGCTTCTATCACGCCAACGACGAGCGTCCTCACGAGTTCCTCTACGTCGTGCTCGACCTCATGCGCACCGACGACGCCATCGCCCACGGCCCGCTGCCAAGCTTCCCGAAATGGTCGTGGCACACGCATCTGGCCGGCGACCTCCTGTGCATCGAGGACCCGCTGTACTTCGACTCGGACATCCCCGTCGGGTGGTTCTACGGCACCGAGACCGAGGACTACCGCGCCTACGTCGCGCGCCTCGTGGAAGCGGTAGCCGACGCCACGGGCGTGCCGCACAACCGCATCATCTTCTCGTCGCTGTCCGCGGGCGGCTCCGCATCCATCTTCGCCGCCGCCCACCTTCCCGGCAGCTGCGCCGTCGCCCTCAACCCGCAGCTCGACCTCACGCGCTTCATCCCCCGCTGCATCGACGACTTCGCCCGCTGCACGAGCATCGACCTGCGCGCAGCCAAGGAGCGCGGCGAACGCGCGCGCATCGACGCGGCCGCGGCCATCGAGCGCGCGCCGCACACGCGCTTCCTCATCGTGGAGAACTGCCGCTCCGCGATGGACTTCGACGAACAGCTGCTCCCCCTGTGCGCGCAGCTCAGCATCGAACCGCGGTACGGCCTGACGCAGCAGGGCAACATAGCCCTCTGGACGGTGGACGTGCCTACGAAGCACCCGCACGTCATGCTGGAAAGCAAAACGCTGTCGCACGCCCTCGACTTCCTGGCGAAGGAGCTGCTGGCCGGCCACGACCTCACGCCCTACCAGGGGCTACACACCCTCATCGGCGAGCTGTGGCACGACAGCGCCCGCGCGCTCACCGACCTCGCCGCCAACCCCCGCCCCCTCGACCCCCTCGCCCAGCTCTACGAGACGCTGGGCTGAAGGGGTCTGCGAGCCTCACGCTACTTGCGCGTGGGAATCTTCTTCCGCGCGTTCAGCGCAAGCACGCCGAACACCGCCACGAGGATCGCACCGGCAATGCCGATGACGAACACGTTGGAGAACCCGGCCGCGTCGACCACGAAACCCCACACGCTTGCCGCAAACGCGCCCGCCAGCGAGCCCACCATCGCAACGCGCGAGTAGATGGTCGAGTACTCGAGCGTGCCGAAGATGGTGCGCACCATGAGCGGAGCCAGCACCGTCGCGCTCGCGTAGAACACGCCGAACACGAACCCGCCCGCCAACATCGCCGGCACCGAACCCGGAACCAGCCACATCACCGCGAGGCCGATTGCGCCGCATCCCGTGGAAACGAACAGGCCGGCGTACACGTTCACCTTGTCGTTGATGATGCCCAGCAGCACCTTGCCAATCGCCTGGCCCAGCATTGCGGCCGATGCGAGCGTTGCCGAGATGGCCACCACGTCGGGATACGGGGTGAGCGACGTCGCGTACGAGGGCAGGTACTGGTAGAAGTTGATGGCCAGGTTGATGAAGCCGGCGAAGATGGCCACGAGAAAGAACGCGCTCGTCTTCATGGCCGTCGATGCGGTCACGCCTTCCGCCGCTGACGCATTCGCCCCTGCGCCCGGCGCCGCAGACGCCGCCTCGGATGCACCCACCGGCTCAAGCCCGATATCGTGCGGGTAGCTGCGCACGCAGAACAGCGTCAACGGCAACGCCACCACCAGCGCGATGATGCCGAACACGAGGTAGCCCATGCGCCACCCGTCGAGACCGCTTGCAATGAACGCGCCTCCCACCAGGTTGAACACCACGCCGCCGATGCCCGTGAACGCCATGCACAGCCCGATGTAGAACCCGACGTTCTTCCTGAACCACCGATTGATAAGCGTCGGCACCGACAGGATGAGCAGCGCCGCCAAGCCGAAGCCCATGAAGGCGCCGGCGATGTAGAACTGCCACACCGCGTTGCAGAACGACATGCACACCAGCGGCACGCCGATGAGCACGACCGCCGCCGACAGCACGACGCGCAGATCCTTCGTCTCCATCAGCTTGCCTTCGAACGGCAGGGCGATGGTGGTTGCCAACAGCATGATGGTGAGGTAGAGGGCGAACACGCCCCTGCCCACGCCCAAGGCCTCGCTCACCGGCGTGAAGAAAATGCCGGCGCAGCTGAGCGCCAGTGCGCACGGCGCGAAGCAGCCGACGATACCCGTTGCCACCACGAGATACGGGAAGAAGCTCTTCTTCCCCTGCGAAGTACCCATACATCCTCCTCAGAATAGTCGGAGCAGAACAACCCAGCGTCATCCCTCAGACGAAGCCGCCCTCTTCTGCTCGCGCTTCCACGCCCTGACCGCCTTCGGCACACGCTTGCCGAACGCCATGATGGGCGCCTTGTTTTCCCTGATCACCGGCCAACCCGCAGCGACGTCCTCCGGGCCGATCACCACATCCATGCGCATGCTGCCCAACGCCTTGCAGTCCATGATCAGCTTCTCGCCGTCGAACGCCATGCCGAACACTTCCACCACCGGACTTCCGTCCTCCGTCCTCGCCACAATCGACGGTTTCTTCTTCGGTTTCCCAGCCATAGTCCACTTCCTTCGAATGCTCTCGGCGAGGGGGCGCCGTGACAGCCGCTCCGGCGCCCCCGTACGCTGCGGTTATTTCACGATGTCGCGGAAATCAACCCCGTAGTCCTCAAGCACCTTCTGCACGCCCGCGCGCGCTCCGCCGGCGATACCGCCGCCGGGATGGCTCGAGCTGCCCAGGAAGTACAGGTTCTCGATATCGCCGTGGTACTCGTGGCCCTTGCCCACGATGGGGCGCATGTCGTACATCTGGCTGGGCTGCATGCCGATCTGCCCGATGTCGCCGTGCTTGAACGCGGGGTCCCATTCCTGGTACTCGAGCGGCGTGAGACCCCACTTCGCCACGATGTCGTCGTCGGTGATGTTCGTCGTCATGCTCTTGAAGAAGTCCCACACCTGCTTCTTCAGCTCGTCACCGCGGGTCTCCCAATTGCGCCAGTCGCCGTCGAGGTTCCACGGAGCGTAGCTGTACACGTTCACCACGCTGTGACCTGCGGGGCAGCGCGTCGGATCGGTGAGCGAGGGGATGGTGATGAGCGGCAGCTTCGGGTTGAACCCGCCCAGCGTGTAGTTGCTGAACGTTTCGAGGTACTCCTTCTCGTACGGCGCCGCCTCGATGCAGAACGTCTTGTTCACCTCGGGGCCGGTCTTGAATTCGGGGACGGTGCTCAGCGCGAACGCCTGGTTGAGCGCCATGAAGTCGCAGTGCTTGAGAATCTTGACGTAGTGGGAGTCCTCCGCCGGCGCGTCGTCGCCCAGCATGTCGAACACGTCCTTGACGTTGATGGTGCTCACCACCGCGTTCGCCGCCACGAACTCGTCGCCGTTCTTGGTGCGCACGCTCTTGGCCTCGCCGCCCTCCACCTTGATCTCGTTCACCCACGCGTTCTCGAACAGGTCGGCGCCGTTGTCCTCGCAGCACGCCTTGAGGGCGTTCACGAAGTTGATGCAGCCGCCCTTCGGGAACGGCGCGCCGGGGTTCGCGGGATCGTGCAGGCCCGCGGTGAAGTACAGCAGCGTCGCCGTGCCGATGGTGCGCGGGTCGATCATCATCTCGGTGCACCACCGCGTGAACGTGACGCGCGCCTGCTCGCTCTCGAACCACTCCTCCACGATCTGCTGTGCCGACGAGTTCAGCACGCGCTGGAACTCGCGGCCCTCGGGGCTCATGCTCATGACGTTCATCATGGCGCCGTACGGCGGCGGCGGAGCCTGGGAGCCGATGCCGGCAACCGACAGCATGCGCGTCATGTACTGGTTGAACTCAAGGTAGGTTTCGGCATCCTTTTCGGAGAACTTCGCGATGTTCTGGCAGGATTGATCGATATCCTTCGTCATAACGAGGTTCGTGTCGTCGGGGAAGATCGAGCAGAACAGCGAGTCGAGATAGCAGTATTCCAGGCCGTACTTCGAGAACAGACCCAGCTCGTCGCCGCGGACGATGGGCGTTTTCGAGATCATGTTGTGCACCATGCCGCCCGTGTCGGCGATGTAGCCCGGCGCGATTTCCTGCGAGCGCGTACCGCCGCCGAACTCGTCGTTCGCCTCCAAACAGCACACCTTGAACCCGGCCTTCGCCAGATAGGCGGTGGTGAGCAACCCGTTGTGTCCGCCGCCGAGCACGACGAAATCGTACGTTCCTCCAGCCATGTCTCCTCCTCAAAACGAGATGTTATACGAGTCCTCGAGGTGGCTGCAGTATATGAAATTGTGCGGATGCACAAGTATGACCACTCTTTGAAAAATGGGTTCTGACCGGCTATAACTATGACCAGTTTGCTCATTCTGGGTTGAATTTGCTACTATCCAGACCCACTATCGAAGAACTGGGTGACGGTTCCGCGGGAGGTTTTTTGTGCACCCTCCTATAATGGGGAACCAACCCATTCCCGACTCTCCCCTACAAGCCGAACGTCCTTCGCAAGGAGTGATGGTTCATGAGCGTCAAGGATGATAGGAAGCAAGCGTTTGCCACCGTGTTCATGAATCTCGTTGCGGAGTCGCCGCGCAATCGGCGCGTGAGCGTGGTGGATATCACCAACGCAGTGGGGTGTGAACGCAAGACGTTCTACTACTATTTCGAGAATATCGACGACCTGATCATCTGGATTTTCCGTTCGTCGTTCAAGCGCACGGTGGAGACGGAGTTCGCCGACTTCCCCCTCGTGAAACCCCACCCCGACCTGCACGACCCCTACAGCGATTGGCCGTTCTACGTGCGCCTCGAGGCCGAAAATCGATTCTTGGCGCAGGGGCCGTACTTCAAACGCATCTCGTATCACTGGGTGGACAATCGCGATTACTACACCAACATGTTCCGCAACGACGAACGCTCGTACAACAACCTGCTGGAGTACCTCGTAAACCTGTACGTCCCCGCCCTGCGCGACGACATCCTGTTCATGCTCGACGGCCGTCCCCTCCATCCCGACGCGCTCAACTTCCTTGCCGAGTATCACGCCATGGGCATCTTCGGGCGGCTGCAATGGCACTTCGGCCACACGCACAAGGAGATCATGCAGCCCGCGCTCGACCCGTACTGGAACTATGCGCATACGTGCCTCAAACACACCATCGACCACATGGTGCCGTAAGAGGGAGGACGCACGCATGAAAAAGGGCCGCCTTGCGGCAGCCCCTGACCAGGTCGGAAACGTGCTACCCGTTCTTGCGGGCGAACAGGATGTTGTTCGTCTCGAGCCAGCTCTCCACGGTGCCGGTGTCGAAACCGTCGGACGGATCGATGACGAGCGCGTACATCTCCTCCTCGCGCAGCACGGCGTCGAGCGCGTCGGTCAGCTGAATCTCACCGCCCACGCCGGGCTCCACGTCGGCCAGCAGCTCCATCACGCGCGCGCTCAGCAGGTAGCGGCCGAACACGGCCAGGTTCGACGGCGCATCCTCGAGGGCCGGCTTCTCCACCAGCGCGTCGATCTTCCACACGTCGTCGGACACGGCCTCGCCCGCGATGACGCCGAAGCGGCTCACCTGGTCGTCCGGCACCGGCATGACGGCGATGACGCTCGCGCCGCCGTGCGCGTCGGACACCTCCTGCATGCGGGGCAGCATCTTGTTGTCGGGCACCAGCACATCGCCCAGCAGCACGTAGAAGGGCTCGTCGCCCGTCTTCTCGGCCGCGCAATGCACGGCGTGCCCCAAGCCCAGCGCCTCGTCCTGATACACGTAGCTCACATTGAGGTTCCCCACGTATTCCACCTGATCGGCATACGCGTCCTTGCCGCGAGCGCGCAGCATGGCCACCAGCTCCGGGTTCGGCGTGAAGTGCTCCTCGATGGCCTTCTTCTCGCGGCTGTTGATGATGACCACCTCGTCCGCATCGGACGCGAGGCCCTCCTCCACCACGTACTGAATGGCCGGACGATCCACGACGAGCAGCATCTCCTTCGGCTGCGCCTTCGTGGCGGGCAGGAAGCGCGTGCCGAGGCCGGCCGCGGGAATAAGTGCCTTCATGTGCGCTGTACCTTTCTTCACGGTTCACATGCGAAGCGCCGCACAAGCGGCGCCTCGTTCATTGCGTATCAATATTGTAGCACGACCGATCCGCGCGCTTAGGCATCCTGCTGCGCGAGGCCTCGCTCCGCCAGCTCCTCTTCCAGCACGGCCATCTGAGCTTCGGCCTTCTTCACGCCGCGCATGATGATGAACACGTACACGAACAGCGCCAACCAAATAAGCGCGTAGGCCGCGATGACATACGGCGCAGCCGGAAGAATAGTGCTGTAAATCTGCTCGAGAATAGGGTTCATGGGGACTCCTTAGTCTTCCAGGGCTTCTTTGATGGCTTCCACGCGTTCGGACAGGCGCACCTGGCGGAAGCGGAAACGGTACAGCGCAAACGCAATCATGAACATGCCGAACATCGACACGAGCAGCGGCAGCAGCATGTCGGGCGACAGACCGGAGTCGGTGCGGAAGATGGTGGGATGCACGCCCGAAGGAATCAGGCGCGTGATCATGAAGCAAATGGGCGCATCGACGAACGCGATGATGCCGAACACGCTTGCATACGTTGCGCGACGCTCCGGATCGTCGATGGCGTTGCGCAGGATGAAGTACGCGATAACCAGCAGCATCAGGATGAAGTACGTGGTCAGACGCGGCTCCCACGTCCACCATACGCCCCACTCGAAGCGCTCCCACATCTCGCCGGAGAACATGGTGCACAGGATGAATACGAGGGCGATCTCGGTGGCAATCTTGCCGCAGGTATCGAAGCGCTTCTCCTTCGTCATGAGGAAGCGGATGCCGTAGTACGCCGTGAACGCAAGCGCGACGAACGACGTGATGGCAACCGGCATGTGGAAGTAGAAGATCTTTTGGGACAGCAGCAGCATGTTCGACACCATCTGGCCGCCGATCATCTCCACGCCGTCGACAGCAGCGCCGTTCACAAGGGGCGCATACAAAAACGTGAGCAGAAACCCGATGGTGGTCAGCACGCCGCCGGCCAGCGCCAGCCAAGGCGCCGCCTTGTCTTGCCAGCCCCCTGCCTCGGGCAGCTTGAGCGCCTTCTTCTTCTCGGTCATCTCTCTCCTTCTCTCTCAAAAACCGCTCATTGCGGATGGTTCCCCGGTGCGTCGGCATCGAGCCCGACGCGGTTTGCCGCTAAGCGCTGATCACGAAATCGTACAGCACCCAGCTCAGCAGAATCATGATGACGTCGTAGCCGCCGGCCAGCGCCAGCGACGAGACGAACGTGTCCATATACCCCTCGCTGCCCACGATGACCACCGTGGTGGCGGCCACGCATGCGTACAGCAGCGGGAACACGAGCGGGATGAACAGCACGGCCAGCATGACGTCCTTGCCGCGCGTGTTGATGGTGATGGTGGACAGCAACGTGCCGATACCCGCCACGCCGATGGTGCCCACGAGCAACGGCACCACGATGAGCAGGAAGCTCCCTGCGGGCTGCGTACCCGTCAGGAAGAAGAAGTAGAACAGCGGCACGGTAATCACTTCGACGATGAGCAGGAACAACAGGTTCGACGTGGCCTTCGCCAGGAAAATCACCGAGCGATCAAGCGGCACGAGCAAGATGCCCTCGAGGCAGCCCTGCTCCTTCTCGTGCGAGAATGATCGGTTGAGGCCCAGCAACGACGTGAACACCACGAGCGCCCACAACAGGCCGCCGCTCATCTGCAGCACATCGGTGGCCTGCGAGGTCTGCGCAAGCGCCGCCCCGTACACCACGAGCACCAACAGCGCGTAGATGCCCATGGAGGTGAGCATTTCCTTCGTGCGGAACTCCTGCTCCAGGTCCTTGCGCAGCAGCGTCTTGTATTGCTGGAACGTCGAGGGCTTCTTCAGCACAACCGCCATTTACGCCACCCCCATGCCAACCGTCGAGCGATATAGCGCGGAGAACTCGTCGAAATCGAACGCGTCCTTCTCGTCGAACGCCACTACCTTGCCCTTCGCCAGCACGAGCGCGTGCGTGCACATGGCGAAGCCTTTCTGCAGGTCATGGCTCACCATGACGAACGTGCGCCCCTCGCGTTGCTGCTCGATGAGCTCGTCGAAGATTTCCACGGCGTGCGGGTCGAGGCCCGAGTAGGGCTCGTCGAGGAACACGACGTCAGGGTCGTGGATGAGCGCGCGGGCGATGGACAGGCGCTGCGTCATGCCGCGCGAGAACGTGCGCACCACGTCGAGGCGGCGATGCTTGAGCTCCACCGCCTCCAACAGTTCCAGAACACGCGCCTCGGGATCGGCCACCCCGTAGAGGCGCGCGTAGATCAACAGGTTCTGCTCCGCCGTCAAATCGGGGTAGAGCATGGAATTGTGCGAAATGAGGCCGATGTGGTCGCGCGCCTTGTCGGGGTCGTCCTTGAGGTCCACGCCCATGAGCGTGGCCTCGCCGGACGTGGCCCGCGACAGCGTGGACAGCACGCGCAAGAGCGTCGTCTTGCCCGCGCCGTTCGGCCCGAAGATCGAGAGGAACGCGCCCTGCGGCACTTCGATCGACACCTTGTCGACGGCTCGGCGGTTGCCGAACACCTTCGAGAGCTTCTTCGTCTTGATCGCGGGTTCCACACCGGCCTCCATGATTACAGGATCTCCTCGGCGGCGTTTTCGACGGCGCCCGCGTTCTCGACGACGTCCTCAACCGCATCCTCGCCGAGCTTCTCCACGTCTTCCTTCACGCGGTCGACGCCCTTTTCGGCAAGCTCGATCTTATCCTCTTCGCCCTCGGACAGCTTGCGCTTCGCACCGCGACGCCCGAGCGTGGCAACCAGGATGCCGGCCATGAGCAGGCCGAAGCCAATCCACACTTCCGAGATGAGCGGGTTCACGCGCACGTCCATCGAGAAGTCGCCGTCCTCGTTCACGCCGCGGTACACCACGAACAGGTCCTCCGTGGGGAACGAGATGACGCTCGCCACGAGCTTCTGCTGCTGCGTGGACTGGACGAACTGCACGGTGGGGCTCACGGCACCCACGAATTCGCCGTTCTTGTACACGTCGAAGTTCACCGTGTACATGATGTCGTCGTCGTTGGCCTGCGGCTCGATGCTGTTGCCGGTGTAGCGCAGCTCGAAGTCCTGGATGACAAACGGTTCGGAGGCCGTGTCGGACTCCGCATCGTACTTCACGTAGCCGGTCTTCTCGGTCACGTACATGGACGAGCCGATGAGGCCCACAAGAATGACGGCCATGCCCAGGTGAGCGATGAAGCCGCCGAACGTGGACGCGCGGTTCACCAGCATGCCCCAACCAGCGGCCAGCACGTTGCCGCCGTGTCCCTTCTGGTAGCCGCGGATGGCGCGACCCAGCATGAACAGCGAGTTGAAGAACAGGAGGCTGGCCACGAGCAGGCCCACCACGGCCACGCCGTTGTAGTACCACGACGGACCCTGCTCCAAGAGACCCTCAGCCTCGGTGCCGCCCGCCGCCAGGATGGCGTCGTAGCTGGGCAGCAGGTAGGTGATGAAGTAGAACAGCAGCACGGCGAACAGCACGATGGCGCAGATGCCCGGAATGCGGGCGCGCTTCCAGAACTGTTTGCCCTCGGTGCGGCCCCACGAGAGCAGGGGGCAGACGGCCAGGATGGCCAGGTAGATCACGCCGAGCGGGCGCGCGATGGCGTTGTAGGTGCCCGCGGACACCGTCTGGCCGCCGAAGGGCAGCTGCGACGGCAGCGCCGACGACACGGTGAGGTAGGCCAGCAGCACGGCGAACACGATCATGATGACGTTGTTGAAGTAGTACGCGGCATCCTTCGACAGCATGTTCTCCACGTCGTCGACGCCCGAGTCGGACGGGCCGAAGCTCTTCCAGCGCACGATGAGGCCCACGATGCCGGCCAGGATGGACGCGCCGATGAGCACGCCGAACAGCGCGAGCGACACCGGGTCGCCCTCAAAGGCGTGCACCGACTGCACGAGGCCCGAGCGGGAGATGAACGTGCCCACGATGACGAACGCGAACGTCAGGCACGCGCACATCACCGACCAGCGCTTGAACGCGCCGCGCTGACGGTACACGGTGAAGCTGTGGATGAGCGCCACGCCGACGATCCACGACAGCAAGCTGGCGTTCTCGACGGGGTCCCAACCCCAGTAGCCGCCCCAGCCGAGCACGACGTAGGCCCACACGGCACCGAGGCCGATGCCCACGCCCAAGAACAGCCAGGAGAACAGGGTGTAGCGCTGCGAACGCACGACCCACTCCTTGGAGGAGTCGTTCACGATGATGGCCGCGATGGCGTACGCGAACGGGATGGTGAGGCCCGCATAGCCCACGAACAGGGTGGGCGGATGGATGGCCATGGCCCAGTGCTCGAGGAGCGTGTTCATGCCCCAGAGCGCCGCCTCGCCGCGCAGGTTGCCCGAGCCGTCGAAGTACTTGGCAGCGGTAGCCGTGAACGGCATGTTGCTCTCGGAGAACAGCAGCACGCCCACGAACGCGGCCAGCACGAGCTGGGACACGAGCAGCGCCATGGAGTCGAGCTTGCGCCCGCGCTTCATGTTGCGAACGGCCACCACCGAGTTGAACACGGCGATGAGCCACGCCCAGAACAGCAGCGAGCCCTCGCGGCCGGCCCACAGGCCCGACAGCTTGTACAGCCAGGCGAGTTCGCTCGCCGAGTCGCTGTGGTAGCGCACCACGTACTCGATGCTCGTATCGCCCGTCATGAAGCAGTACACCAGAATGCCGCAGCACACGGTGAGGCCCACCATGGAAAGGAGGACGGCAATGTGCCCGCCCCAGGTGAGCGTTTCGCCCACGCCGCCCGGCTTCTTGCGGGACAGCACGGCCCCGGCAATCAGGCACACGACGGATACCGCTACGCCCGCAAACGCGACGAGCAGTCCGATCAAACCTATTGTTGGCATCTACTAATCCTTTCGGGGGCGGCGCGAGGCCGCCCTTCATTTCTTTGGGAGCGACTTAGCCCTCGAGGGCCACGTCGGTCGCGGCGAACTTGCCCTGCGCGTTCATGGAGCCGGTCAGAACGAGCGCGGAGCCGTCCTTCACCTCGTCCGAGATCGCGTCGCTGAACTCCACGGCAAGCTCTTCGCCGTTGTCGGGATCGACGAGCACGAAGCGATCGCCCTCGCCGGCCGCCTTCAGCGTGCCGTCCTTCACCACGCCGGACACCTTCACCGGCTTGTCGACCACTTCGTCGCCGTATCCCGTCAACTGGGAAACCGTGAGCGCATCCGTGGCGTTCTCGTACTTGGACGGGCACTTCGTCACGAGCTCGGTGGCGTTCAGCACGCCGTCCTGCCCGACCTTGCCCGTGCAAATAGCCGTCACGTCGTTGCCGAACGTGGCGGACACGCCACCTTCGAAGCGCACGTGGAGCTGCTGGGTCATGTCTCCTTGCGGGTCGTAGATATCGAACGTCAGCACGTCGTTTTCCGTCTTGAACGAGTTTTCAACGACGTTGCCGCTCACTTGTATTTTCTGGTCCGCATAGTTCCCCGTTGCAGCCTCCGCCACCGACACGGTCTTTGCTGAGCTCGTGCCGCCGACGACGGCCAGAATAACCACCAGCACGATGACGATGATGCCGGTCACCACAACCATGCGGCGCTTCGTTTTCGCGTTCACGCTCGCCTCCTTATTCGTCTCTCTCCAAACGCCATTTTCACGTACCTCAAAGTTCCGAGGAGCGCAATGGCACGGAATTCAAAGATTCACCATGCGTACCGCGCCATGCACCCTATTCCGGGAGTTCAAAGCTACCATTTCGTTCTTCGGACCTTTGACAAAAGGAGCCCGTCCAAGCGTATTCATGCGCTTCGGCGGGCTCCCTCTTGCTTATTTAGTTCTTTGCTCGCGAACGAGCGGGTGCTGATTGCTTGGTAGCTTACGCCGCCGAAAGCTTGTTGGCCTCGGCAACCGTCAGCCAGCCCTCGGGCACTTCAGCTTCGCTATGGCACTGCGTGCAGTACATAACGGAAGCGCGGTGCGCCTTGTGGCATTCGCTGCAGGCGATCTCGCCGTGCTGCGCCACGTGAGGATTGAACTCCATGTCGGCCGTAGCCTTCTGAAGATCCTCGCGCGTCAAGTTGTGGCAGCTCTCGTTCAGGCAGAACGCGTCATCTTCGATGCCGCGAGCCTCCGTCAGCATCTCCGTGTCGCGCTCTTCGAGCGGATACACGTAGTTGCCGGTGACCCAGTTCATGCCCTCGGACATCTGCTCGCTCAACGTCGGAACGTGGCAGCTCAGGCAATCCTCGCCCTGGTCCTTGTGCACAACGGCCATCATGGAGCTGGAGTTCGCAACTTCGTTGCCCCACTTGTCAACGCCAGGCTGGCCCGCTTCCTGCTCGTACGTCGTCAGATACGGATCCATCGGCGTGTGGCAAATAGCGGAACAGAAGCTCGGCTGCTCATGCCAAACCCAGAAGCCGGCACCGGCTGCAATCAAAACAACCACAACGACGCCTACGACGATCGGCCACTTCTTTCCCTTTTTCTTGGGAGCGGCTTCCTTGGTCGTAGAGTCATCGGATGCAGTTGCCTCAGTGGCGGCTTCCACTTTGGTTTCCTCTTCGCTCATGCTCTTTAACCCCCTTTCGTGTTTTCTCGTCTTGCATTCCCGTCGTCTCCGTTACAGATAGGCATCGATTTCGCTGCCAAACGGAAACACAAGCACTTTACCACATGCATACTAGCCTTGAACCGACAAAAAACCTATCACCCGTTTGGGGGGAATTAGCCCGGATTGCCCCCGTTTTTCGTGTGATACCGGCTATTTTTGGCGGTTTTATGCAAACGTTCCCAAAAATGCGCAAGGGAGGAGGAAGCTTGAGCTCCCCCCTCCCGCTGCGCGTCGGAGAGACCGGTAGGTTATCGACTAGAGCTGTGCCAGAGCCTCGTCCACAGCAGCCTCGGACTTGTCGAGCGTGTCCTGAGCGAGTGCGGAATTGTGCGCGCCGTCGCTGTTCTCAACCATGACCCAGTCCCAATAGAACTGCGAGGTGCGGTTGAGCTCGCGGAGAGCGTTCAGCTCGTCGTCGCTCTTCGAACCGTCGGCCACAGCGGCCGCCAGCTTGTTGTTCAGGTCGACGAGCTTGTCGCCGATGCTGTTCACGCGGTCGATAGCCTTGGTCTGATTGGCCTTGACCTCAGCCTTGATGTCCTTGTGGCACTTGGAGCAGTCGTTGGCGATGAGCTCTTCGTTCTCGAGCGGGCTCGTCCAATTGTGGCTCTTGTACTCGGTGCCGCTTTCGCTCTTGGCGTCAGCCATGTGGCAGTCAGAGCAGCTGTAGCCCTGCTTGGCCATCGGGGAGCCCTCGCCGCCGTACACCGTCTCGAACTCGGGGTGCTGCACCTTGATCTGCTCGGTGCCGTTGTCCGGGTTCGTGTGGTCGACGTAGCGCTTGCCGCCGGTCAGGCCGTTCTCGATAGCCAGAACCTTCTCCGGCGTGGCCTCGGCGAGACCGCTCCACGGGTTCTCGGCAGCCTTGTTCTCACCGGGGAAGAAGTATTCGTTGTGGCACTGGCCACAGGACATGGCGCCCTCGGGCAGCTGCGACGCGTCGTCGCCCACAGCGTTCACAAAGAACTGGCGAATGGCAACCGTGCCGTCCTTCGGGGTGTTCTCATGGCAGTCATAGCAGCTGATGGGCTCGGAAACCTGAGCTTCCATCTCGTGGATGTCGGACGTGTTGAGCGTCGGGTCGGCATCCTGCTTGAGGATGAACTCGGACGACTTGCACGTCAGGCAGTTGGCCGTCTTGGGGTTACGGCCGGTCTCGCTGATGTCCTTGAGCGCGTAGGTGTGACCATTCGGCTCGTTGTAGTACTTGGAGAACGCAGAGCCCGCCCAGATCGTCTTGATCTGCGGGTAGATCTCGGTGTAGTCGCCCGGATCCGTGTTGTCGTTGTTCTCCATGTAGGTGGCGTACTCGTCAGGATAGATATCCTTCCACGCTTCCGCCGTGATGATTCCGTTCTCATTCGGGGCTGGCATCTGCACTTGCGTTGCCGGTTCTTTGCTATCCGTGCTCTCGTCTTTCGTTTGATTGCTGGGCGTACATGCCGCCCAGCCAATGATCAGAACGCAGACGCTAGCGAGGGAAAGCCACATTCCTGCTTTTTTGTTTGTAAGCATAGCCTTCATTCAAGCATCTCCTCCCTTTGCGATCTCTTAGCGATCTAGTCGATCTCTCCTTCATGAAATATACACTTTTCACGATGGAAGGATGACCTCGCAGCTTCGCGTGAGGGAATCCCGACCAGCAACATAGGGAAAAACCCTAGCTAACTATGCGCAGGTCAGCATGGAAGGGAGGGATGCGGAAGGGGTGCGGGCACGTACGATTATTTCTCTCCGAGAATAGGTCCCTGGCCGACGACGAAATCGCCCTCGTAGTAGCGTTTGCGGATGAGCGCGGATTCCTCGATCCAGGCTTCGATGCCGTTGGACTTCATCCTGCACAGGTTGTACACCTTCATGTTGTGCGGATAGTCGGCTCCCTTTTCGGTGGGGGCCAGCAATCCGCAGGGGAAATCGTCGCACTCGAAGCAGTAGGTCACGCCCTTCTCCTCGACGCATGCCCACGTTGCGCAATCGCCTTGCGCCCAGTAGCACTTCCCGTGCTCGCCCCGACAACCTTTGCAGCCGACTTCCTCGATTGAGAGCGCAAGCCGTTCGGCTTCTTCCCGCTTGAACTCGTCGGTGAGGTTCGTTTCGAACCAACTGCAGTTGAAGCAATCCAACCCGCAAGGCGCAATGTGGTCCCTCTTGTCCATGTTCGGCACTCCCCCGCGTTCATCGGTTGTTTATCAGGTTGGATTGATTATACGCGCTGCATCTTTGACATCCCGGGAGTTTTAACCGGCGAGCGCTATCGGAAAACGCAAATCGGGCCGGAAGCGCTGGCTTCCGGCCCGATTGAATTTCGTGGCCTAAGTGGTGATACGGCACTTTTAAAAACCCCTATCATAGAAACACGGCAGTCGATAAAAACAGACTTCTGAACCAAGTGGATAAGCTTTAGATTCCATGAAACGAGCCTTCGTGAGTTCATAATGCTCATAATCTCTATCTCATAATCATGATGAAATAATGCAAGCACAAAGGGCTTCGTGTTCTATAGAGGCGATTATCGTAGAAACTAGGTTGATGACTTCATTCAACCGAAAACGCTCAAAGCGATCCGACACCTGCTCCCATTCACGATGCATAAACTGGTTTCTGATCTTTTGGACCTCCTGATAAAAAATGAGCTCCTTGGAGAGAATTGCGGGCATGTCGCACTGACAGCATTCACCAATTTTTTGAAGTGCGTGCTCGACACTAGTGCTCGATCGGGATTTGCGTCCGAAAGGGATTTTCTTTTCTTCGCAAAACCAGTGCCCTATCTCATCTAAAGTGGTTTCAAGATATGCAAGCCACAAAGCCAACATCGAGCATCTGCTGATATCGTTTGCCAGTCTTTCCCATGTCAGTAATTCATTTGCGTAGCCCAATTCAATTTCTGCTTCTCCAATGAAGAATACGAAATCTGGAAAATCCTTCTCAATATTTGCCAAACGTTTCCTATCGGTCAAGATAGAAAATCGATCGGCCTTACCATCCATAATAGAACGCACTTTTTCGTGGAGATTGTTTTGCACAAAACAACAATAGTCGTTGATTTCGCTAATTTCTTCTTCAAATTTCACAAATGGATAGATGCTACTTGCAGTGCAATAAATTAGATAACTATTAGCTTCTGAGTTATCGAAATAGACGGAGCCTTCTACGAGACAATCATCAATCAAGGTGATTTTTTCATATTCGTATTCCATTTTCCTCCAGACAACGAAGCAAGGGTAATGTATTTATTTTAGCGAGTTAACCTATCGGTTTATTATGAGAAAGTTCAAATGGACACCTGCATTATTGAACATAATTGAAGTGCTTAACTATACAGATGCTACAAACTGCTAAACACAAGCTTACGAATGGGTTTCCGGAAAGGGGTGCGGGTAGGGTGATGCCTTAACAATTTGGTACCCGACAAAGAGACGGAAGGTAGATATCGCACTCCTCCTAAGAGAATGCCAGAAGACGAAGCCTTTCAAATTAGTAAACAAGGGCCATCTGAGACGATAATTGCATGGATGGATGATGTCTTAAAGGAAGCGTATCGCTTGCTCAGTAAATGGATTTACGCAGAGTGAGGAAGATCGCTGCCACGGTCTTGACGTCATTGCATTAGGTGCAGAAGCGGTTATTCAATTGCAGATCCTGATGGCGTCGACAGTATAAAATTGGGGCCGAAAGCGACAGCTTCCGACCCGATTGAATTTCGTGGTGGAGATGAAGGAATTCGAACCCTCGACCCCCACGTTGCGAACGCGGTGCTCTCCCAGAAGATACGTATAACATCCTAAAAGTTTAGTGGCTAAAGCGGCGATGCGCCCCTTCGCCCTTCATGGCTCAAACACTATCACGCAGACCAGCGATCACAACCATACCCCATATTAATGAGAATGGGCGGTCGCAATCCAAGAAGGACTATTCTCCAATTGTTCTATTTTCAATCATTTCAGGAGCTAAGCCTTTCGCTTTTTCTTCAATTTTGCTAACCATATCCTGAAGCTGCTTCTTTTGTTCGACCAGATAGGAGTCGTCCGTTGAAACGGAGATCTGCTCATTTTGATTTTGAAAAAGATATCTCACAAAGGCAACGTATTCGAAATCTTCCGGCTCATTCTCGCCCAAAGTCATATTAACACCCGAGCTTCCATCATCTGAATGGAAGAAATCAAGTTTAACGGTCATCCTGATCACCAAATTTCCTAAAATTATATTTCCTGAAGCGTTTCTGGACGGATTGCTTTCCTCCATCAGTAATATCCGCGATCCAATCCAATGCGCGTTTCCCTTCGATGAATCCTTCCAAAGGTGCCGACCTGACGATCAGCTTCCCATTCTCACTACGGCAAAGCACTACGGTTTGGGCATCTGCCATCATGGGAATGGTCGCGTTATGCGTCACTATTATAGTTTGTCTTGTAGCTTTGCTTCCGCGAATAGCCCCAGATAGCCCACCGTTAATATAATCGGATGCGAGATTGTCTTCCGGCTGATCGATAAGCAAAGGCGCAGTGTTTCCTTTGAAACCCAATATCAGGTCAAGAAGCACTGCCGTCTTTCTACCTTCACTTAACGAGGCCCAGTCGACGCCTCCTGCCGTAACAATACTGAACGTGCGTTTTTTCTCCTTTTCGAGTGCAACGGTAACGGCGTTTGAAAAAGAAGACATAGATTTAATTTTCTTTCTGCCATCAACCTTACGGATCGTCAGGCCCTCTGCAGTAATGTTTTCAAAACAGCCAAAGCGATAATCAACGTTCAATACACTGTTGATCGCGGCGAGGAGGACATCTGGAGACATCCTAAATGAATAGATTACACTCAAATGGTGACCGGCTAGCTCTTTTGTGCGCGGCGTCGCTTGAAAATTCAACTTGACCAGCTGAGCCTTAGTAGATTCGAAGTCAATCAATCCGTCGCGAAGCTCAGTTATCGACTTCAAAACAGACTTAAAATCATCCTTTTTCTTTTTGTCGGTCTGCTTTATCGACGCGCCCGTAGCTGAGTATTGTTCCTCGAAAAGCTTCAATACAGAATTAACCTCGCTGCTTAGTTTCGTAATCTGTTTGCCATTAGTAATGGCGGCTCTCACTAAATTCGTCACACGACTGATCGGTTCAAGTAATGGGTTATTCTCGAATAGGAATTCAGTTTCCGATAGCACATTTTTCAACTTTGTCTCAACCTGCGGCTTCCAAGAAAGCTTCTCTTCTAGCTCATCTTCGAGCCTCATGAGAGTTACAGGATTACTATCTAGCGATTGACTGAGAATAAGGCCATCGGGCGCTCGAAGTCGCCCAAGTGCTAATTCCGCACTTTGCACCTTTTCTGCCGCCACAAACAGCTTTGAAACCAATCCTCTAACCGTCTCGAAATCGGCATCAAGTCCATCCGATGCATCTTGATCCTGGGGGAAGACATCTTTTAATATCTGGATGCTCTCAATAGTTTCATGATCAACGGACTTATCCACGACTTTCGAAATATAACTCTGATTGATATAGTACGGAATCGTATTGTCATTGCGATCAAGAATGATATTGTCGACTCCAAACTTATCGTAGCATTCGTGCCTGTCTTCATCCGCAATTGCGTTCGTGTTTCTGGCGATAGCTTCCAGTAGAAGCGTCTTCCCCGTAGATGAGCCCCCTATTACAACATTAAGACCCGTAGACAGGGATATGTCTAAATCAACGTTTTCGCTTTTGAGCTTTGCTCTTTCGATCGAAGGAGCCAGGATTGAGTATATGTCCGGTGGCTCATCGCCGTACCACAGGCGAGACGACTCGGACAACGCCAACCTTAGGCCGTTAAAACTAGGATTTGCATAAACCCATGTAGGAGCAAAAGCGTCAGCATCCTCGGCTTTAGGGGCAGGGTATTCCGATGGAGCATAGTTGTCCGACCCTGTTAAAAGGTTTGTGAACTGCGTAATTCCAATTCTTTCGAAGTAAGCTACCGTATTCTCTATGTTCGCGCTAGAGCGAGCTGTAAAGCCGTCGAAAGTGTTGTAATAAACACTCCTCATAATCAGGTCGTCGCACAGTTCGTCTTCGCCAACAGCATTGTCAAACGTGCTGTGAGATTGCCCGCCATGAGGGAGAAAAAGAAACTCTTCTTGACGTAGCTTGTTTAAGATCTGGGACAATGTAGGAATCTCATCGTTTTTCCCAGGAAGCTTATCGGGATATAGTGAATCGAGAATACTGTTGATTCTATTTATGAAGTTCTCGTCCGATGGATCGGTATCAAAATAAACATGAGCATGGTAGGGCTTAGGACCGTTGGAAGACACATGCAGTTCAACGCCGACGACCAAAACAAGATCAGAGCCACAATTGGACAATACAGCTTCATAAGCTTTCCAATTGATTACATTATGATCAGTAAGAGAGATCATTGCTGTTTTGCCCTTAGCATTCAGGCGAACTCTTTTAATGAGTTCCAAGGCGTCGTATTTCGCACCTTCTCGCTTATTTGCATTTGAATACGTATGGATATGCATATCGCAATAGAAAGGCTCGAGCTTCATAAGGCCACCTTCAGACAACAGTCAATTTCCATTCGCCAGGCCATCATAATCACTGCAACGTTATATCCTCCGAATTAAGACTTGGGCTATTCGCAGAATGGAGTGGCGAGAAAGTAGCGTCAAGTAATTATGACTAAAAAACGCAAAATTCCCCATCATCATGGAAAGCACCCTTTTGGTACTTCTTGGCGCTTCAGACAAAGGCATATTCTGTGATTAAACCGTATAGACGAGCAGCCAAAAATCAGGGCCAGAAGCAGACTTTTTGCCCTGATCAAGTTTCCGTGGTGGAGATGATGGGATTCGAACCCACGACCATCATGTTGCGAACGTGATGGTCTCCCAAGTCGGACGCATGCGCACACTGTTGGCTTAGAAGCTAAAGTGATGGCACATCCATTCGATTTAACAAATGAGCCATTTTTTAAAACCCAGTGAGCCGAATTTCAGCTGATTCTTTGCCGTCCACATTCTTCAGATACTTGGTTTTGAGCGCACTTACTCCACCGAACACCTTTTCGTCGGTGTAAGTAGTTCCCTCGTTCTCATATTTGTGCGCTGTCAGTTCAATTGTACAGAGGAAGTCAGCAACTTGAGAAAGCCGATAGGCGGCAACGTCACAACTCCTGAATAGGGCAGGGTCCTTCGTCAAAGCGTAGCCAGCCGCCATCCGCAAGGTTTGAGAAACGATCTTCTGGCCATCATCGTAATAAACTTTAACGATATCGAACGATTGAAACCGCTCCAAATGATCAAAAAGAAACATCACCGCGTCACGACACATTTTCGCAGCTAGAGTTTCGCCATTGTCAAACGACTTTTTCTCGTAAAGAAACGCGGTGTAGGCCATAGGAAGTCAGCGAACGAATGATGCAAAAGTCGCCAAGAGCTTTTACCAAGTTGCCATATCGAGGCTCGCATAATCATTATTTGCGTTCATCAAGGGAGATGCCTTGAAGGGCAGATCAGGCAATCCCTTGTTCTTGAGTGCCGCTCATAAGATGTGATGTTCTCCGAAATACCGTCTAGTTGGTCATGAAATACTAGCGTAAGGATGTAGTATTTCAATCTCTTCCCTCTCGAAGTCGCTATCTATCCACAAAGAGCGAAAGCTCATTTAGCATAGATCCCCGATACGCTAGATCTCCCTCAAATAAAATAGCCGGGGGACATTCCCGGCACTTGGAAGCCGCCTTTGGTAACCAATCACTTTATAGTATAATCCCAGCTTCATCGCCAGTGATTTGCGTCGACAGTATAAATCGGGCCGGAAGCGATGGCTTCCGGCCCTGATTGAATTTCGTGGTGGAGATGAAGGGATTCGAACCCTCGACCCCCACGTTGCGAACGTGGTGCTCTCCCAGCTGAGCTACATCCCCACGAATATGTGCGCTTGAAGCGCGGTTGGTTATTTTCCCTGTATTGGGGCCATTTGTCAAATGGCAATTGGCGACGATCCGCTAAATATACACGAAGGAGTAATTATTCGTCCTCTTCGTCGTCGAAATCGAGGAACATGGCGTCAGCTTCGGCAGCGGAGACGTGCTTGAGAATGTCGCCTGGTTGGCATTTGAGAACCTCGCACAGCATGTCGAGCGTGGAGAAGCGCACCGCCTTGATTTTGCCGGTTTTGATGCGCGACAGGTTCACGTTGGTGATTCCCACTTTGTCGGCGAGATCGTTGAGCGAAATATGTCGATCGGCCATAACCTCGTCGAGATGGAGAACGATAGGCATCTGCATCCACCTAGAGCGTCTCGTCCGAGAACTCTTGGAGAAGGACGCCATATTCAAAAACAAGAGAAACTGCCCATAGGGCGGCGGCTACAAGAAGGACGCCCGCATTGATTGGAATCGAGGGTTCGAGCGGGCTCTCCGTAATACGATATCCGATGTCCAAACCACCTAGCTGGAGAGTCGTTACAAAACCAGGTGACAAAATAGCCTCAAATACTGCGTAAATGAGAAGGATGATTGCTACCCTTCTCATTCGTTTCGACTGAGACATCGTGAAGGGAGATTCGCCTCTTACAACATCAAGGAAAACATTTGAACCAATCTTCACGAGCGCTGCAACAAGTGGGCCCATAACGACAACCGACAGAAGTGAAAGAATATCTTCGAAGAAAGTGTCCGTACCCACCCTCGAGTTGGCAAGTTCCATAGTGTACGAAACGACAAAGATAGCCCAAATAGCGAGAAACGCACAGAAGGCAATGTTAAGCAGTATACCGAGGACTTTGCATACCCTCTTAATCCGATTCAGCGAGGCCTCGACTTCATTTACATCTTCGCAGATCATACCCGCTCCTACAGCTTAGATACCATTACAAACCAATAGTATCATCTCTTTCGTATGCGGGCTCGTACGTTTCGGTTGTCAAAAACAATATCCCCCTCGCCATTCGTTTCATGCGAAGGGGAATCATTTACAGACCTATATCAAAACAGACTCCGTAGCCGATATGCGTGCAAAACCCCATTGTCTCCGCTTCGCTATAAAACAGCATATTGTTCACCTCCTTTGGTTGATTGAGGCTGACATGGCGGCGCCCAGGACGTCGTAGAATTCCTGGGTCATGCGGCAGTAGGAGTCCTTGGACTTCAGGCTGCCGGATTCGAACAGCGAGCGGGCTCTACAGCCACCCCCGCAGATTCGCAGGTAACGGCATGTTCCGCAATCTTCGAAATCAGCGGCGTCGAAGGACTGGAACATGCGGGATACGTCGGTGTTCAGCGCGTCGCGCACCGAGTCGGTGAAGGCGTTGCCCATGGCGAGCTCGGGGCGATGCAGCATATGGCAGGGATAGATGGTGCCGTCGGCGTCGATGCTGAGGGACTTGAAGCCGGCGCCGCACGCGCGCTTCACCGTGAGGTTCACGCCTACCGGCGCGTCCATGGCAGGCAGCGGCTTGCCGTTGTCGAGCGTGAGCAGCGCGCGGCCGAGCGTGCGCAGCTCCTCGTCGCCGGGCAGCAGACCGCCGAGCGCTTCGTCGTTCGGCTCGCAGGTGAGCAGGCTGAAGTTGAGCGAGGCGCCCAGATCGCGCGAAAGCTGCACGTAGGACGCGAGGTCGTGCACGTTCTTGGCGTGCACGGTGGGAATGATGTGCGCCGGAATGCCCGCGCGCTGCACCATCTTCACGGCTTCCACGAGCTCGTCGAAACGCTGCTCGCTTCTGATATAGGCGGGCGCGGAGGCCGAGCAGCCGTCGAACGACACCGACACGCAATCGACGTGCGGCGCGAGGCGCTCGAGCGCGGCTTCGGTCATGCGCGTACCGTTCGACAGCACGGTGACCGACCCGATGCCGCACGCGCGCTTGGCGTGCTCGACGATGTCGGGGAGGTCGTCGCGCAGAAACGGCTCGCCGCCCGAGATGATGAGCTGCATCACGCCAGCCTCGGCAAGCGACTCAAGCGCATGCTCGATAGCGGCGAGCGGCGCATCGGCCAGGTGATTGCGATGCTCGTCCAGGGAGTAGCAACCCGCGCAATCCAGGTTGCAGCGCTGCGTGACGTGCAGGTAGGACGACAGCACGCGCGGCTCGGACACGACGCGCTCGAAGAACCCGCCCTTGCCGAGGTGCTCCAAGAGCGCCGGATCGACAGCGGCAACGTCCTCTTCGGGAACGTCTTCCTCAAGCAGGCGGGCGCACACCGCAGCCCCCGGAGCCGTCAAACCGATGGCATACCCCGTGTCGAGGCAACCGACCATCGGGATTCCCGCGAAGTCGAACAGAACTACCCCATCGGTGAATCTCATACCAGCTCCTCGTCATGTGATGAACATACCCCTTGAAAAGTATGGGATGGAGGCCCTTCCCCACGCTCAACAACGGATATTCTCGTTCAACTAAGCGTTGTTTTCACAAGGTTTGACCTATGGTAACGCACCATGCGGTGTAATTCCACTGTTACGTTTTGAATTTTCGCGAGCTATCTGGGCATTCGCGGGGTGTAAAACGCCGAAGCCGCACCCACAGATTTAACGTTTTATGATAAATTGTTTGACAAGGAGATTACCGAGAGCGTCCCTTACCGAAAGAGTCAACGTCGTGAATATCAGTCAATTGGAGTATTTCGTGACCACCGTGCAGTACGGTAGCTTCACCATGGCCGCGAAAGAGCTGTTCGTTACTCCGCAGGCTGTGTCGAAATCGGTGGGCGATCTTGAGCGCGAATTGCATGTGCAGCTGTGCGAGAAGTCGGGGCGCTGCGTCAAGCCGACCGAGTTCGGGCGCATGTTCGCGGCGCGGGCATCGGAGGCGCTCTCATGCCTCGTGGATTTGGAGACGCTCGCGAAGCATCAGGAGCGCTTCGAGTCGGACGAAGGTCGCATCTCGTTGGCGGTGGCGTGCTCGCCGTGCCGCGGCAACGTCATTCACGCGAGCGACTTCGACGGGTTCGCGAAATCGAACCCGCGCATCACCCTCACCACGACGTACACCTCGAGCGGCGCGTGCTTGGGAGCGGTGGAGGAAGGCGTGGTGGACGCCGCCGTCATGGTGGGTCGCACGAGCAAGCCGGGCATCTCCTCGGTCAAGCTGCTGGCGTACCCGCTGCACGTGGCGATGGCTGCAAGCCATCCGCTGGCGAGCAACGCCACCATTCGGGTCACCGATCTCGAAGGCGTACCGCTTGCCGCGCCCGAAGACCTGCGCTATTGCCGCAGCGTCATCACCGATCACCTGCGCGCCCGCAACGTGGAGCCGCACTACGTGTCGCTCGAACCGTTCGTCGATCGGCATCGGGCGTTTCTCCATGGCGAACGCGGCGTGGTGTTCATGGTGCCCGACCCCGCCATCGACGTGCTGTATCCGTCGGTGGTGTTGCGCCCCGTGCATCAGGACGACTTCATGAGCATCCCGCTGTGCCTGGCCTATGCGGACGGCGTCGAAAACCCCGTGCTGCCGCACGTCGAACGATACCTCCTTGCAACCGCGGCGCGCATACGTCGTGAGCTGCGATAAAACCACCTCGAACCGGAAGGACAACCAGACGAACCCGCACCGACGAGTGCAAACGATAACCATGAGCGAACCAACGGACTTGAAAGGGATGACGTTTATGACCACTCCCGCTGATCGTGAATTGAACAAGCGCCTGATCGAAATCTCGAAGGCGCTCAGCTCCCTCGTATGCGGAGCATCGACCGCCGACGATGTCGTCTACATCAGGGACGAGGCGCTTCGCTCCGTTGCCGAGCAATCGGAAATCGCACGCCTGAGATTGTCCCGCACCGCATCGGGAACGAAATAGCGCGAAGAAGGCCGGCACCCGTACGCGGATGCCGGCCTTCTTCTTGGATAGGGCACGCGGCGATGCGCTACGCGTTCGCCACCGCCGAGGCGCCGGCGATGCGCCCGTAGACGATGAGGTCGGTGAACGAGTTGCCGCCCAGACGGTTGCCGCCCTGCACGCCGCCCGTCACCTCGCCTGCGGCGAACAGGCCCGGGATGGGCTCGCCCGCTTCGGTGCACACCTGCGCGTCGGTTGAAATGCACAGGCCGCCCATGGTGTAGTGGATGGTGGGAATGCGCTTCGAGGCGTAGTAGGCGGGGTCGGACAGCTCGGTGCCGAGCAGTTCCTTACCGGGCGTGATCTGGGTGTCAGCGCCGGCACGCACGCAGGCGTTGTAACCGTCGACGGTTTCGGCGAGGGCGTCGGCCGGCACGCCGATCTGGTTCGCGAGGTCCTTGATGTCGTCGGCCTTGAAGCTGTGGCCCTGCTCCACGAGTTCGGCGATCTGGTCGGCGCGATCGGACGCGATGTCGGTGGAGTCCACGAGCAGCCACATCTCGTCGTTGGGCTGTTCGAGGATGGCGTCGGCGATGGTGTCGCGGCGCTCGTCCTCGCGGATGAAGCGCTTGCCCTCGTCGTTCACCATCACGTAGTTCTCGACGCCCAGCCAGTTGCCCACGAACGTGGCCACGCCGCCGTTCTGCGGATCGCCGAGCGGGTGGATTTGCACGAGCTCCATGTTGCGCAGGCCCGCGCCGACGCCTTCGCCGAGGCCGAGGCCGTCGCCCGTGGACGAGCACACGTTCGACGAGGGCATTTCCTTCGTCACGCGCTTGTCGTACTCCATGGCCAGCTCGGCGTTGCGAGAGTAGCCGCCCGTGGCCAGCACGACCGACTTCGCCTTCACGGCCACGGAGGCGCCGCTCGACGGACGCGTGCCCGTGACGCCTACCACCTTGCCGCCCTCCTGTGTGAGGCTCTCAACCTTCGCGTCGGTGTAGAGCGTCACCTTACCGGACTTGTCGGCACATTCCTTCAGGCACGACACGTAGTAGCTGCCGCCCTGGTCGCCCTTCTTCTCCACCTCGACGGCGTGACCGCGCTGCCACAAGCCGCCGATGGCCGTGAACGGCTCCTGCTCGTAGACGAGGCCGTGGTCTTCCATCCAGTGCACGGCGTCGAGCGCGTTGTCGGCGAGGATGCGCACGAGCGCGGGGTCGCCCAGCTCATCGCCGCCCTCGAACGTTTGCTGGTAGTAGAAGTCGGCCGAATCCTCGATGCCGAGGGGCTCCTGACGCTCGGGGTCGGGCGCGTTGAGCGTGCCCTCGCCGGCGTTCGTGTTGCCGCCGTAGATGTCCATCTTCTCGAGCATGACCACCGTCTTGCCCGCCTCGGCCGCGGTGACGGCCGCCGCGAACGCCGCACCGCCGGAGCCCACGACGCAGATGTCGCACTCCTCCTCGATGGCGGGCGCGGGCTCCATGCCCGTGTCGGCCTTCTTGAGGGCCTTCACGTCGCCGCCGGCCTGGTCGACGCAGTCGGCGACGGCCGTGGCGAAGGCCATGGACGACAGCGAGGCGCCGGTGACGGTGTCGAAGTTGAGGCTTTGCGACTGGAGGTATTTGTCCTTGAGGATGGAGATGGCGGCATCGCCGATGTTGCGGCTTTCCTCGTGCTCGACCTCGATGGCGTCGATGGCGTTCTCGGAGAAGGTGACTTTCACGTTGATGGCGGCGTTGCGGCCCTCGGCACTGGCCTCGTACGTGCCCGCCTTATAGGACTGAGCGCCCGCGGCGGCATTCGCGTCGGCCTTCGGCGCGCAGCCGGCCAGGCCGAGCATGGCGAGCGCCATGGTGGCGGCGCTGCCGCAGATGAACTGACGGCGGTTGAGCTGGAAGCGCGTGCGCACATTCGACTCGATGCGGCTCATGGCTTCTTCCATGCGCTGACGGGCGGCGATTTCGTTCGGATTCTGAATCATGGCTCCTCCTTGGTTCGGCTCTTCTTCCCTCTCGCAATCGGCTGAGCGGGAGATCAGGGAGGGGGAGCTCACGCCGATTGCGATGGGTCCATGATGCGTTCGCTTCGGCGTGGGGCATAGTACACGGACGGGGTGTTTTCGCAGGTTGCGCCATGACACGAACCGGGTGATATACTGTGCGGCATGGAAAATCAACACGCATACGACCCCATTCCGCTCGAGGACGTGCACGAAACGCACGGCCCCAACGAAGCGGGCATGGTGACGCATCAGTTCTACGCGTTCAACACCGTTATCACCCTGCAGGCCTACGCGCCCCTCGACCGCTGTCTGCCGGCGTTCGACGTCGCACGCGCGGCGAGCCGCACGTTCGAGCGCCGGCTGTCGCGAACCCTGCCGCACTCCGACATCTCGCGGCTGAACGCGGCCGAGGGTGCGCGCGTGAGCATCGCCGACGATACGGCCGAGCTGCTGCGCGCGGCCATCGGGTACTGCGCGGATAGCGAGGGGCTGTTCGACATCACGGTGGGCTCGGTGGTGCGGCTATGGAACTTCCACGAGAGCGTCGTGCCCGAGCGCGCGGCGGTGGAGCGGGCGCTGGCGCACGTGGATTGGCGGACGCTCCATGTTGGCGAGGCTGGCGAAGGGGTTGGCGCGTGGGCGCAGCTGGCCGATCCGCAGGCGGCCGTCGACGTGGGCGGAATTGCGAAGGGGTGGATTGCCGACAGGCTATCGGCGCTGCTGGTGCAGCACGGGCTGGAATCGTTCGTGGTGAATCTCGGCGGCAACGTGATGGCGCACGGGGCGAAGCCGGATGGCAGCCCATGGCGCGTCGGGCTGCAGGACCCGCGCACGAAAGGCGGCGTAGTGGGCGCCGTGGCCGTGCGCAACGCCTCGGCCGTGACGAGCGGCGTGTACGAGCGCTGCTTCGAGCGCGACGGGAAGTTCTACCACCACATCCTCGACCCGAAGACGGGCTTCCCCGCCGAAACGGACGCCGCGGGCGCAACGGTGATCGCCGAGCGATCGATCGACGCTGAGGGCTTTTCGACGACGCTGCTGGCAATGGGAATCGAGCGCGGAACCGCATTCGCGAAGGAGCACCCGGCGATTTTGGGAGCGTATTTTGTGGATCGGGATGGAGCGGTGTCGGGGGGATAGGGGTCTGTTTTTTGGCGCGCGGGAGCGCTTGCTTGTTGGGAGGGGCATGCGCGCTGATGGTGCGACCTGCGGGTTGATTCGTCGGCGCGCAGCGCCGCAAGGGACCAGGAAGACGCTGGGCGCGCCATGGAGGTTGGGGGCGCTATCCCCGTGCTATCAGGTCCAGGATTTCTTGCTTTGAATGTACGTCCAGCTTTGCGTAGAGGTGCTTCGAGTGGGACCTCACCGTGTTTTCGCTGATGAAGAGGCTTTCGGCTATGTAGCTTTTCGAGCGGCCCTTGCAGAGCAGTTGGAGTACTTCCACCTCGCGGGCCGTCAGGCCGAACTCGTTGCCAAGGGCCATGCAGCCTTCGTCGATGCGGGCGAACATGGATTGCTCGGGCGTGGGGCCTTCGAGGTCGGCGAAGATGCGGCGCTGCGAGAAGTTCCCCTCGTTGAGCGCGAACACGGCGGCGATGGTGAGCAGGTACGCCAGGATGAGCAGCACGGTGGAGCCTGCGCCGTGGAGCCCTTCGAGCTTGCCGCACACCTCTCCCAACGCGAACGGCAGCGAGTAGGCGATCCAACCCGAGCCGAAGATGACGTAGGGCGACGTGCGCGAATGGTGCGCCACGTCGGCGAGCATCGTCCAAAACAGCATGACCACGAGCGTCTGCGCGATGGAGATGAGCACGAGCGCCCACCCTGCCCACGCCGCGCCGATGACCGGCAGGAAGAACAGCCCCGTAGCCGTGAACAGCAGGATCGCCCGCCACAGGCTGGAAAAGCGCAGCAGGCCCCCCTTCGCGAACACCCACCAGAGCACGCCAAGCGCCACGATCACCTCGGCGCCGTGATGGACCGACGTCAGCATCCAGAACGGCGTAGGCTCGGCCTCGATGGGCATACCCTGGATGACGCCGATGATGAGGCTGTACGCCGCCACGCCGAACAGGATCTTCCACGGGATGGACGTGGGGTTCTGATCGTAGAACAGGCGCGGCTCGCGTTCCACCGGCGGCTGCTTGCGCTGCGCGCGGCGCGCAAGCGCAGCCGAAACGAACGGCAGCGCCATGAGCACGACGACCGCGGGGATGGGCGGCAGCAGGTCGATGGGCACCTTGAGGGCCGAGCCCACCGCCATAGCGCAGAAGATGCACGCGATGGAGTCGCGGATGTCGAGTTTCGCATAGAACGGCGCCCACTGCAGGTACAGCCACGCCACGCCGATGCCGGCAGCTCCCGCCGCAACGACGGCGCTCGCCGCTCCCGTGAAGGGCAGCGGCACGACCAGCAGCACGGTGGCCGCCGCTTGCAGCGCCGCAAGCGGCCAATCGAGCTTGGGAGCGACGCGCTGCGCCTTCCCCTTCCACGCCAACAGCATTACCACCAGCATGAACGCCGAGAGCGCAATGTACAGGGGGATGCCGGTGATCACGCCGCCGAAGTCGAGGCCCGCGCGGTGCGCCACGCAGTAGATCCACACATGCGGAGCGCAAATGCCCAGGTACGCCACGTCGAAGTGACGCAGCACGTACGGCAGGCGCACGCCTTCCTTCGCCTCGTTCTCCGCCATGCTCCCCTCCTCCACGTTCGTTGCGAGCTTGCTCCCGGTTTCCGCCATGCACATTCTATACGCTGACCTCCCCGCATTGCACTGAAAACCGCGCCCGAAAACAAAAACGGGTGCCGCCTGCGCGACACCCGTCATCGTGTTGAGTGAAAGGCCTGCTACGACAGGACCTTCTCCTCTTCCTGCTCGTCCATGCTGTCCTGCGCGACCATACTCTCGGCAGGCTCGGGCACGAACGGCTCGAACAGCGGCTCGCCGTTCTGGGACAGCTCCACCATGCCGGTCAGCACATCGACGTACTGGTACGACTGGCGGGACGTGCGGCCGCGCTTGCGATCCACCTCGAGGATGAACAGCTGCGGGTGCACCTGCATGAGAACGCCTTCGCTCTCGACGATTTTCGAACGACCCATGTTGGCACGCACTTTAAGGCGTTGACCGACGAAGTCATGTAACGTATCATGAATGGAGTCGACGATTTTGGCTTGTTTCGCTAAATCCATGCTCACTCTTTCTCGCGTATGCCGTGTGCAGAAATGACAGCCTAAAATTATACCACCTAAGTCAATACTCTACAGAATCTGCACGGATTGTCCCCAAATACATAACAGTTCGTGCATATGCCACACGTGCGCCGCTTGGTGCGTCAACCCCTAAAACAGCCGTTGAACCAGGACATACTCGTCCTTCGCGGGCCGCGCGCCGCCTATACTTTCCCCATCGCATTCGACGCTGCAAAGGGGATATCCATGGCCGCAACGGAAGAGAAGAAGCAGCGCGAGCCGCTCTCTTCGTACAGCATTCTGTTCATCATCATCTTCGCGGTGGGCATCATCACCGTCATCTGCTCGTTCGTCACACCCGAGATTTCCGCCGCTTCGCTCCCCGACATCCTGGACTCGTCGGTTGAGGGCCTCATCGATGCGGCCGAAATCTCGTTCTTCCTGCTCATCCTTGGCGGATGCCTGGGCATCGTCACGAAAATCGGCGCGCTCAACGCGGGCATCACCGCGCTCGTGCGCACCATGAAGGGACACGAGCTGCTGCTCATTCCCATCATCATGGCCATCTTCGCCGTGCTGGGCAGCTCGTACGGATTCTGCGAGGAAGCGGTGCCGTTCTACGCGCTGCTGTCCATGACCATGGTGGCTGCGGGGTTCGACACGATGGTGGCCTCGGCGACGGTGCTGCTGGGCTCGGGCGTCGGTTGCCTCGGCGCCACCGTCAACCCCTTCGCGAACGGCGTGGCCATCGACATGCTGCGCCAATCGGGCGTGGACGTGAACACCGGCACCACCATCATCCTGGGCCTCGTGCTGCTGGCGGCATCCTACGCCATCGCCGTGTTCTTCGTCATGCGCTACGCTAAGAAGGTGAAGCACGACAAGGGGTCCACCATCCTGTCGCTTCAGGAACAGAAGGCCATGGACGAGGCGTTCGGCCCCGCGGCGCACACCGCCAAGAAGCTGGAGAAGGCCGAAGACGAGGGCGAGGAGCTCGATCCCAACGCACCCATGACCGGCGTGCAGAAGGTGACGATCGTCCTATTCGGACTCGCGTTTCTGGTGATGATCGTCGGGTTCATCCCCTGGCAGAACTTCGGCGTTGACCTGTTCGCGCTCGGCGGCGTGTTCGACCCCGTGAGCGAAACGTGGACGACCCTGCCGTGGTCGGCGTGGATCACGGGCGCGCCGCTGGGCGAATGGTACTTCAAGGACGCGTCGGTGTGGTTTTTGCTCATGTCCGTGATCATCGGCGTGGTGGCGCATATGTCCGAGAGCAAGCTCGTGAACACCTGGATCGACGGCGCGGCCGACATGGTGGGCGTGGCGCTGGTGGTGGGCCTCGCGCGCGCCATCGCCATCCTCATGGAATCCACCCACCTCGACGTGGTCATCCTGGACAACGCCTCGCAGCTGCTGCAGGGCTCGAGCGCCGTGGTGTTCGCGCCCGTGGCGTACCTCATCTTCCTGGGACTGTCGTTCATCATCACCTCCTCCTCGGCGCTGGCTACCATCTCCATGCCGCTCATGGGATCGCTGGCCACCTCACTGTCGTTCTCGCCCGACGTGGTGGTCATGCTGTTCGTGGCCGCCAACGGCCTGGCGAACCTGTTCAGCCCTACGGCAGCGTTCCTACCGGGCCTGATGATGGCGAAGGTGGAATACTCCACGTGGCTCAAGTGGGCCGTCGTGCCCATCGCCGTCATTGGCGTGGTGAGCGTGGTCATCCTGACCGGCGCGATGATGCTGTTGTGACGCCGGGCGCCGCCCGACGCGCGTGCTAGAATAGCCGCACGACGCCGGACGGACGAAAGGGTGCGGGTGAGCTCGGACAAGCACAAGCTCAAACACAAGGAGAAGCAGCAGAAGAAGGCGAAGAAGCGCGCGAAGGCAGCGGCGGCGGCGGCCGTGCTCGGCGAGCGCACGTGCCCCTGCTGCAAGAAGCACTGTCCCCTCGTGAAGCCGAAGTGCAGCAAGGGCAAAGCCGTGCGCGCGAAGGTGCTCGGGGACGTGGGCAAGGGTAAGGGTAAGGGCAAGGGCAAAGACGCCGGCGCCGGCAAGCGCTAGGCGTCGAAGTGCGGCTCGATGCAGGAGCGGATGAACGCGATGCGGTCGGGAACGCGCGGTTTGAACAGCGACGCGATGGCCACCACGAGATTCTTGCGCCGGTTGCAATAGACGACGTTGCCGCCGTCGCCCATCGCCGCGAAGATTCCCTCGTCGGCATCGACGATCCACCACAGGTAGCCGTAGCTCAGGTTCCGCTCCTCCCAACGCGCGTGCTCGCGCAGGCACGTGTCGAGCCACGCCTTCGACACGATGCGCTCGCCCTCCCACACGCCTTCGCCCACGCACAGCTGCCCGATCTTCGCCATGTCGCGCGCCGTGAGCGTGAGGCCCCAGCCAGCGGTGTTCACGCCCTGCGGGTCGGCCACCCACCCGCTGCGGCCGGTGGTTTTGTTGAACGCGAGCTGCTCGTCCTTGCTCTTGAACGTGATGCGGCCCGCCACGGAAATGCCGAGCGGCTCGAACAGGTGCGCGCAAGCGAAGTCGAGCGCCGAGCGCCCCGTTGCCTGCGCGAGAATGCCCGTGAGCACGTCCGGGCCGATGAGCGGCGCGTAGCGGAACTCCCCCACCCGCCCCTTGCCGCCCATGAGGTCGAGCGCGGCGTACACCCAGTTCTCGCTTGAGAAGTACTTCGTGTAGGGGGCCGACCGGTACTTGTAGGGCACCGTCATGGTGAGCAGGTCTTCGATGGTGATGCGCGGCAGGGTTTTCTCGCCGCGTTTGACCGGGTAGGCGGGGAAGAACTCGAGCACGCGCTGATCGACGCTTTCGAGGCAGCCCTTGTCGAAGGCGATGCCGAACAGCAGCGCCACCACGCTCTTCGTCACCGAAAACACGTGGACGGCGGTGTGCGCGTTGCACCCGTTGCCGTACGATTCGCGGACGATCGTTCCGTCTTTGAGCACCACCATTCCGGCAATGTTGTCGCTGTCGCGCATGGGAACCCCTTTCGTTCCCACCACCCTAAGGCCATTAAAAATGGAATGCAACACCTGTTCTTAAAAGCCCGATGTTTCACGTGAAACATCGGGCTGCGAAAGCGGGACTCGGCGGGGGTTCGGTGCGGACTAGGCGAGGTCTTGGTAGGCCTTGCCGAGGCGGACGAAGGCGGGGACGTCGAGGGTTTCGCCGCGGAGCTTGGGATCGACGCCCGCGCGCTCGAACAGCTGCGGGAGCGCCGCGATGATGCGCGCGCCGGCCGCGCCGCGACCGGCGAAGTAGGTTTTGCAGGAGTTCGACAGCGTCTTGCGACGCGTGGCGAAGGCAGCTTCGGCCATGGTGCACGCGGCGGCGATGGCGGCCGCGTCGAGCGGGACGCCGGCGTCGTCGCAGATGGGACGGCGGTTGAGGCGCAGCACGGCGCTGTCGACGCGCGGCGGCGGGAAGAAGTTGCCGGGGCCGACGGCGAAGCGCCCGGCCGGCTCGGCGTACAGGCGCAGTTTCACCGTGTAGGCGCCGTAGTTCTTCGACCCGGGAAGAGCGGCCATGCGGTCGGCCACTTCCTTCTGCACCATAATGGTGGCGCTGTCGAGCGACGGGAACAGCTCGAAGTAGTCGAGCACGACGGTGGCCGCCACCGCATAGGGCAGGTTCGCCACGAACTTGTTGGGAAGCGCGCCCGACGCTTCGGCGCGGGCCGCCTGCACGTCCTTCGTTGTCAGATCGAGGGCGTCTTTGCTGATGAGGGTGAAGCGGTCGGCCCAGGGCGCCAGCGTTTCGACGAGCACGGCGGGCAGGTCGGGGTCGCGCTCCACCGACAGCACGCGGCCGGCGGTTTTCAGCAGCGCGATGGTGAGCGTGCCGATGCCGGGCCCCACTTCGAGCACGTAGTCGTCGGGCTTGAGGTCGGCCAGGGCGACGATCTTCTGGAGGATGCCGTCGTTGATGAGGAAGTTCTGCCCGAGCGAGTACTTCGTCGACAGGCCGTGCGCCTCGAGCGTGGCACGCGTCTCGGACACGCTGGCCAGGGGCGAAAGCTTCGTCATCGGGCCTCCCCGGCACCCGCGACGCGCGGGTACGTGCCTTCGGGCCCCGTGCACGTGTAGGCCGACGCGGGATGCACGCGGCCGTCCGTGAACACGTTTGCCCCGGTGGGAAGCGCGCCGTCGGCGCTGACGAGCCCCACCCAGTCGTGCACGGACTCGAGCGCGAAGCCGGCCACGGCAAGCGCCGAGCGCGCCTCGCCCACAAGCGGGCCGAAGCCGTGCGGGTCGCCGCCCTCCCCCACCACGTACAGGCTGGCGGGGCGCTTGGGCTTCGCGCGCCAATTGGCGTAGAAGTACGGCTGCAGACGATCGAGAAACGCCTTGAGTTGGGACGGCGCGCCGGCGAAGTACACGGGCGACACCAACACGAGCTCGTCGCACGCGTTGAGCAGCGAGCGCACGCGCAGCATGTCGTCGGAGATGATGCAGTACAGCTCGTTGCGGCGGCCGCGGTTGTTCGCGCACGATTCGCATCCCGTGCAGGGCGAGATGCGCACGTCGGCGAGCGAGACGAGCATCACCTCGTCATCGGAGCCCGACGCAGCGGCATCGTCTTCGAATGCGAAGCGGACGGCTTCGGCGACACCGGCGCTGCGTCCCCGCGCGCGGGGAGATCCGCTGATGATGAGTCGCTTCATGCGATGGGGGCTCCTTTGCTCTTCTGCCAGGCGGTAGCCGGACGATCCAACAGGGCGCGTGCGTTATCCATGAGCTGCGCGAGGAATGCTTCGCGCGCGGCCCCCGGCTCGCAGCCGCGCACTTCGGCGAGACACGCCGCCGTGAACAGTACATGATCGGGCAGGCAGGTCATGCCGCGCATGGGCTCGGGCGTCATGTACGGCGCATCGGTTTCGGTGAGCAGGCGGTTCGCCGGGACGCGCGCGGCCGCCTCGCGGGTGTCGTCGGCGTTCTTGAACGTGAGCGCGCCGCCGAAGGCCACGTAGCAATCGGCCTCCACCCACGGCTCGAGCGTGGCCCAGTCGAGGTTGAAGCAGTGCAGCAGCGTGCCCGCCTCGGGAAAACCCTCCTCGCGCATGATGGCGAGCGCTTCGTCGTGCGCCTCGCGCAGGTGCAACGCGATGGGCAGGCCGCATTCCTTCGCCAGGCGAATCTGGCGGCGGAACGCGTCGCGCTGATCGTCGCGCGGCGAGAAGTCGTAGTGGTAGTCGAGGCCGATTTCGCCGAGCGCCGACACGCGCGGGTCCATGAGCAGGGCGCGCAGGTCGGCTTCGAGGCCGTCGTTGTAGAACTTCGCGTTGTGCGGGTGGCAGCCCACGGCGATCCGAACCCGCGGCACGCGCGGGAAGGGGTCGCTTCAGGTCCAGCCGACGAAACGCTTCGCGGCGGCCGCGGCCTCGAAGCGCCACGAGTTGAGGCGGTCGAACGTGGTGGTGCCGTCTTCGAACACGTCCACGATGGTGCTGACGAACTCCACCTTGTGCGCCGCGCAGCGCGCAAGCGCGAGCGACGGGTCGGGCAGCAGCTGCAGGTGCGTGTGCGTGTCGGCCACCGGGCCCTCGAGCATGGGCGCGTCGATCACGCGATACTTCCCGTGCTTGCGCTTCTGACGGAAGAGCGGGTCGTCGAAGAGAGGCTCATCGGATTCAGGCATGATCACGTCCTTTCTGGGCTCGAGAGAGTTTTCTTGCGAGGGGCGCACCCCCTCGCAAGGGGCGACCCCCTGTTGCGCGTCGCGGGAGGGTGGTGGATTGGTGGGGCATTCGCGACGCGCAAGGAGGGGGGGCTACTCCATGTTGAGATCGATGGCGTCCATGTCCAAACGCGGGAACAGGGGGTCGCCGATCTCCACGGTGTTGCCGGCGGGGAGCTGGCCCCAGGCGGTGGCGGCTTCGATGTCGGTGATGTCCGTCACGGCGCCGAGCGACAGGCGGCGGAAGACCTCGGCCGACGTGTTCGGCATCAAGGGCGCCATGTACAGCGCGATGATGCGGATGGCCTCAAGCGCGTTGTAGATGACTTCGGCCAGCTCGCCGGCGGTTTCCTCGCTCTTCGCGAGGTTCCACGGCGCGCTTTCTTCCACGTACAGGTTCACGCGGCTCGCCAGCTTCTGCACCGCGGCGGCGGCGCGGGTGAAGTCGGCGGCACTCAGGGCGGCATCATATTCGGCGTACAGCTCGTCCGAGATGGCGCGCAGCGGGTTCTCCTTCGCAAGGACCTCGGCGGGCACCTCCGGCACCTGCGCGTCGAAGTACTTCTTCGTCATGTTGAACACGCGGCTGCACAGGTTGCCCCAGGTGTTCGCCAAGTCGGCGTTGTACACCTGCACCATGCGCTCCATGGAGATGGAGCCGTCGGAGCCGAACTGCACGTCGCTCATGAAGTAGTAGCGGTACGCGTCCACGCCGAACACCTTGCAGAGGTCCGCGGGCTTGAGCGCGTTGCCCTTCGACTTCGACATCTTCTCGCCCTTCGTGAGCAAGAAGCCGTGGCCGAACACCGTGTGCGTGATGGGCATGCCGGCCGCCATGAGCATGGCCGGCCAGATGACGCAGTGGAAGCGCGTGATGTCCTTGCCCACGAAGTGGTACTGCATGGGCCAGCGGCGGTCGAATTCGCCGGCGCGCTCGCCCTCGTCGCCGTAGCCGATGCCGGTGAGGTACGCCAGCAGCGCGTCGGCCCACACGTAGGCCACGTGGCCCTCGTCGAAGGGCAGCGGCACGCCCCAGTCGAACGTGCTGCGGCTGATGGACAGGTCCTTCAGGCCGCTCTTCACGAACGACACGATTTCGTTCTTGCGCGTCTCGGGACGGATGAAGTCGGGGTTCTCCTCGTAGAACGCGAGCAGCTTGTCGCCGAACTCGGACAGCTTGAAGAACCAGTTCTCCTCGCCGCCCGCCTTCTGCACGGGGCGCTTGCAGTCGGGGCACACGAGCTGCCCTTCCTCGTTCTTCTCGAGGTCGCTCTCGGCGTAGTACGTCTCCTCGTGCACGCAGTACCAGCCCTCGTAGCTGCCCTTGTAGCACCAGCCCTTGTCGTAGAGGTCCTGCCAGAACTTCTGCACGGTCACGGCGTGGCGCGGCTCGGTGGTGCGCACGAAGTCGGTGTAGGTGATGCCCAGCATGTCCCACGCGTCGCGGAATGCGGGCTCCATGGAATCGCACCAGTCCTGCGGGGTCATGCCCTTGGCCTCGGCCGTGTCGGCCACCTTCTGCCCATGCTCGTCCATACCCGTGACGAACGCGACGTCGTAGCCGTTCATGCGCTGGTAGCGCGCCACGGTGTCGGCCGCGATGGTGGTGTACGCCGTGCCGAGGTGCGGGGCCGCGTTGACGTAGTAAATGGGGGTGGTGAACGAGTAAGTTCCCTTTGACATGGTGTTTCCTTCAATCTCGGGGTCGCGCGGCGCATGATGCCGCGTACGACCGGTTCGGGGCGCAACCGCGAATGATGCGGCGCGCTTGGACAACGGGTTATTGTAGCACGAGGCCGCCCGCGAACCGGCGTCTGCGCAGATCGCACGCGAATGTTTCACGTGAAACATCCGTTCGCTTCGCGCCGACGGCCGCACGTTTCGTTACGAAACCTTAAGATATCCTTACAAGAGACTTAAAGATTGCTTGCATTCTCTGAGGTATCGTTGGAGCAGTGTTGCGGCACCGTATACTAGCTGCAACGAACCGCACCGCCGAAGGAGGACCCCATGCAGCTGCATCCCGCGCGACGCCTCGCTTCGGTGCTGGCCACCTTGGTGGGATGCTTCCTGCTCGTCGGTCTGTTCACGCTGCAGATGCGCTACGAGGGCGTCGAATCGGGGCTCGTGTCCATCACGCCCGTCGATGCGGCCGCCGCGTCCGTTGCGCCCCTGCACGCTTCCGGCGCGGGCGCGAGTGCGGGCGCGGGTACGAGTGCGAACGCGAGCACCGGCCGCACCATCACCGCCCCGTACTGCAGCGAGGTGGTTGCCACAAGCGACCCGTCCAACCCGTCGGGGCGCACGTCCACGCAGATGACGTTCGACGACGCCTGGTTCTCCCGCGACTCCCACACCTACCAGCACGAGCTGGCCACCGCGTGCTCGGTGCTGGCGGCAGTGTGCAATTCCGAATCGCAGTACTACGACGGCGTGCCCGGCGCCATCCCCTACGCCGAGCAAACGCTCGGGCAGCTGGGCTTCCACGACGTGCGCACCGCATCGTACGCGCTGCGCAGCAGCGTCGTCGACGAGATGGGCTCGCTGCTGGCGGGGTCGAGCGACGTGGCCGCCTACACGCTTGCCAGCAAGACCATCGCCGACCAGGACGGACAGCCTACAACCCTGCTGTTCGTGGGCATTCGCGGCACGTACGGCGCCGAATGGCTGAGCAACTTCAACTTCCTCGGCCCGAACCCCACCGAGCTCGATCACCACGGGTTCAAGCAAGCGGAGAAAGAAGTTGAGGAAGCCGTGCGGGAGTACGCGCGCGAGCTGGGCATCGACCCCGAAAGAACGCGCATCCTCATCACGGGGCACAGCCGCGGCGGCGCCATCGCGAACCTGCTGGCCGCAGACCTCAACACCCCCGACTCCGACGAACCTGCGCTGGCCCCCTCGTCGGGCATCTACGCCTACACGTTCGCCGCACCGTGCGCGACGCGCGCGCTCGACCGGCACGATCGGACCTACGGCAACATCTTCAACGTGGTGAACGAAGCCGACATCGTACCGCAGCTTCCGCTGTCGGCCTGGGGCTTTGGCCGCTACGGCACCAAAATCACGCTGCCGAGCGCCACGAGCTCGGACTTCGACGACTCGTTCGCCACCATGCAGACGGCCTTCCATCGCAACACGGGCAACGCCTTGGGATGCGACGAAGACACGCTCGAGGCGCTGTACTCGTTCGGCGCCGACGCGTCGAGCCACGTGCCGCAGGCCGAAGACCTGTTCAGCCCGCTCGGCATCTTCGGCGTGGTGCAGTCGTTCGCCGGCCTCGACGTGCTGGCCGCCCTCAACGCGCACTACCCCGACACGTACATCGCCTGGATGCAGGCCGTGGACATCGCGCACACCGCAACGGCGTAGCGGAGCGGGGCGCGCCGGAGTGCAGCGCGGCGCGGCTTCCGAATTCGTCGTGCGGGACGCCGGTTTCGCGAGCGGCTTCTCCCCTTTCGCCCGCGCGCGTAGGATGGTGGGAGGTGCGCGGGATGCGCGCCTCATGCGCAACGCGCAACGCGAGAAAGGGAGCCTATGACCAAGAGCATCGTCCCGGGCCGCTTCGACGGCAAGGTCATGATCATCACGGGAGCCGCGCGCGGCATCGGGCGCGCCACGGCGCTGAGGGCCGCCGCCGAGGGCGCGAAGCTCGTGCTGGCAGACCGTCTGGCCGAGGAAGGTGCGCGAACATTGGCCGAGGTGCAGGCCGTCGCGCCGGACGCGCTGTTCCTGCCGCTCGACGTATCGGTGGAGGAAAACGCCCAGGCCATGGTGGCGCGCGCCGTGGAGGCGTTCGGCCGCCTGGACGTCGCCGTGAACAACGCGGGCGTCATGGGGCAGCCCGACAACGTGCACAACCTCACGAAGGAGCAGATGGACTACACCATGGCGAACAACCTGTACACGGTGTTCTTCTGCGCCAAGCACGAGCTGCGGCAGTTCATGGTACAGGGCGACGGCGGCGTCATCGTGAACGTGGCTTCCATCGCCGGCATGACCGGGCTGCCCGGCAACCCCGCCTACGTGGCGTCGAAGCACGCGGTGAACGGCCTGACGAAGAACCTCGCGCTCGACTACGCGCGCTTCGGCATCCGCGTGAACTCGGTGAACCCGGCTGGCACGGCAACGCCCATGGTGGAAGAGGCGTACACGTACGTGATGGAGAAGCAGCAGGCCGCTCGCGCGGCGGGCGCGAGCGCCGAGGAAGCCGGGTCGATGGCCGGGCAGAAGACCCAGTCCATGCTGGAGCGCGAGGCCACGGCCGAAGAGCAGGCCGCGTCCATCCTGTTCCTGGCCTCGGACGATGCCTCGCACATGACCGGCGAGATCGTGGCCACCGACGGCGGTTGGACCTCGTTCTAGCACCGTTGTCGACGATCCGTAGATTGCGCGGCTCGGGCTCATGCGATACCGTGTGAGCCCGAGGTGATATTGCATGCAAACCGACCGACGCAAAGAACTGCGAGACTCCTACAAGAACCGACGCCCCGAGATGGGCGTGATCGCGCTGCGCTGCATCGCAACGGGCGAGCGTTTCCTGGGCACGACGCGCGACGCGAGCAAGGAATTCAACAGCCTGCAGGCCAAACTGGGCGGCGGCGGGCACCCGAACCGTCAGCTGCAACAGCTGTGGAACGCCCACGGCGCGGACGGCTTCGCGTTCGAGGTGGTGGACACGCTGGAGTACGAGCAGCCCGACGACGTTACCGCCGACGACCTGAACGCCCTGCGCGAGCTGCTGCTGATGGAAGACCCCGAAGCGCGCAAGATCTGGAAGTGACGGCGCTGGCGCGCTATTCGAAGTAGAACAGGTCCTCGAACTTCTTGTCGAGCGCGATGCACAGGACGAGCGCGAGCTTCGCCGTGGGGTTGAACAGCCCCGTCTCGATGGACGAGATGGTTTGGCGCGACACGCCCACGAGCCGCGCGAGCTCGAGCTGCGAGAGCCCCGCCTCGGCGCGCGCGGCCTTCAGACGGTTGCACAGCTCGAGCTCGCCATCGTTGTCGTGGACGTCGTCGAAGCCGAGCGAGGGAAGTTTGATCATGGGACGGCCCTACATCGTGGCGAGGACGTGGTTGATGGCGAACGACACGGCCCCAAGCGTCGCAAATGCGCCGAAAAACAAGAAGCTCTTCAACCGCAACTGATAGAACCGATAGAAGCACATGGCGGAGCAGCCCGAAAGGAACACGGCCGCCATGCCGTTCGTTTCGCGCCCGTGGGCAAAATCCCAGACGAACACGAGGGCAAGCACGAGCATCATCACGCTCATCATCACGTAGCCGGCTCGTTGCTCGATCAGTCGGAAGCGCTCGTCGATGCCATCGTTGTCCCGGCGGCTCTTCTCGAGAATCTCACTCTTCTCCATGGCGCACCTCCCAACCGTTTCGCGCCCGCATGTTTCACGTGAAACATTCGTTCGCTCCGCTTGACACATTCTGCCAAGTTTTCTTGACACTGTGATAAGTATACTTGGCATGATTGTGAAATGCAAGCGAAGCGTTTCACAGCTGCGACCGCATAGCGGCCCGGCTCCTGGTACCATGCTCGTCATGGAAACCAACGAACCCACACCCGCCCCCACTCCCGACGCAGCCGCGGCGGCGCCCGCGCGTCGCAAGCCGCGCAAGCTGCTCATCGCGCTGCTGATCGTCGTCATCGTGCTGTGCTTGGGCGTGGCGGCGTTCTTCGTGTACGCGAGCGACTTCTACCACGACCTGGACGCGAACAACCGCGATCTCGTGTCAACCGAAACGCTGCCGGTGCAACAGGGCGCGAACTACCTGGCGTTCGGCGATCCGGACGCGCAAACGGGCCTCGTGTTCTACCCGGGCGCGAAGGTGGAGTACAGCGCGTACGCCCCGCTCATGCGCGACCTCGCCGAGCGCGGCTACCTGGCCGTGGTGGTGCAGATGCCGTTCAACTTCGCGTTCTTCGACATTAATGCCGCCGACGGTGTGCGTGAGGCGTTTCCGCAGGTGAAAGACTGGTGGGTGGGCGGCCACTCGCTGGGCGGCTCCATGGCGGCGCAGTATGCGGCCGACCGTGCGGCGGGCGGCGACTCGTCCCTCGACGGCCTCGTGCTGCTGGGCGCGTACACCGCGAGCGACCTCGCGGACACCGACCTGCGCGTGATCACCGTGTACGGATCGAACGACGAGGTGCTCAACCGCACGAAGCTGGCCGACAGCGCGTCGCTCTTGCCGGAGGGCGCGGAAACCGTCGAGATCGACGGCGGCAACCACGCCTCCTTCGGCACCTACGGCCCGCAAAGCGGTGACGGCGACGCCGCCATCACCCCCGCCGAACAACAGGAGCAGACGGCCGACGCCATCGCCGGATTCATCAACCCATCTTCATGAAGCCGAGCGAGTACGAGACGATCCAGAACACGAGCGCCACCGCCGCGTACACGCGCATCGGGCCCGTGGCCTTGCCGTCTTCGCGATGACTCATGACGAACCCGAGGTCCACCACCATGAGCGCGAGCGCGGTGTAGCCGATCCATCCGTGGAAATCGGCGGGAATGAGGCCTCCCGCCTGGATCATCATGCAAACCGTCGCAATCGCGTCGCACACGACGGCCACGATTTGCATGATGACGTTACGACGCTTGACCTTGCCGGTGATCACCGACATCAGAATGCCAACGGCGTACAGCGCAAGCGCCGTCGTGGCCAGCAGCGCGCCAATCATAACCGGTACGGGCATGCGCTTCTCCTTCTCTTGAGAACAACAGTGCCCCCAGTATGCGACAAGAGCCATCGCTCGCCAACCGGGGTTGTTACGAATGTTTCCATTGGCTCTCATCATCGAGCACTATCTGATCTTCAATGATATCGAGAAGCTCTTGTCGAGAATGGACGTTCGCCTTCTCGTACAGATGCCGCGTATGAGAGCGCACCGTGCCTTCAGAAATGCCCTCGTGCTGGGCAATCCAGGGGATGGATCTTCCTGCTGCGAAAAACCCGAGCATATCTTTCTCTCGCGGCGTAAGCCCGTAACGGTTTGCAAGCGCTTCCATCGCCTTCTCTCCCGCTTTGAGCCCCAGTTCACCCTCAACCGGCCGCTCCATCAGCGGCCATACGCTCGTCGTCCCTCGATATAGCAGCAATACCGCAGCAGCGACCAACAAATAAGCGATCGCAGTGGTCACAATAGCCATGTTGGCATCGTCCGACCACACCCACCCCGTCGCCAAAACCCCGACGACTCCGCCGCACAAAACACCACCCAGTTCGAACAGGCGCGACAGGGCTATCACACCAGCAGCGTTATCCTCGTTTTTCACCGCCAACGCCGATACGATAATCCACCCCATCATATCGAAACAGGTGTATCCCGCCATGACGATGGAGCTGGAAAGCGCTGCGCTTTTAAGGAACGGCGTCGCAAGGAATCCAGCAGTGATCAGCAGCAACCCTATCTTATATGCCGCGTCGGGCTTCCACGAGAGCACGCCGAAGCCGATGAGGACCACCAAGGCTATGAACCCTCGCACAGCGATGTTCTGCTCGATAATGCTCGCAGATTCCGCATGGGGAAGTACCAGAAGGTACTGCATGATGCCGAACGCCGCACAAAACAGAAAGAGGATGACCATGAAATGAGTGGGGATAATCCCGAACAGCTTCGAAAGAGGAACGCGAATGCTCGCTGGATTCTCCGTCCGGCCTGCCACGCAATCGCGATCAGCATGGCTGCGAAACGATACCATGAACAAAGCGCACGACGCCAGCGGCAGAAACGCCACAATCACCGCAGACGCTTCAGCCACGAGAGCTTGGACGAGCAGGCCAACGAGCACCGACGCTACGAACGTCCCCGGGATGCACACGCTCGCTCCCTCCGCCCCGTACGAAGCAACACGGCATCCCCAAGCCAATGCGCCCAGACCCATTCCCGCGCCACCAAACAGAACAGCGAACGCAACAGCACCCACGCCTTCGAAGAAAGCGCAGGTCAACAGAAGGGCATTGCACAAAGTACCTGTGACAGCGAAAGCCAAAACCACCGTACGAGACTGCATGGCAGCGTCTGGTCTCAACGCGGCGACAACAAGCGGCGGCATCAGCGAGCACGCGATGACGCAGAGATGAACAAGCGAAAGCGGCATGCTCGACGGATCGACGGGATTGTACAGGACCGGCGCAAAGAAGGCGCAATCGATCCACGCCCAATACAGGCCGAAACCGACCATGACGGCCGCATACTCCACGTTGAACAGCGTTGCTTGACCGATACGCTTCATAGCCTCCCCTATCGCTTGAAACGAACGGCGTATCATAGCCAGTATAGCAAACCGCGCTCGCCACTACCTGGCGCCACCCCTGCCTTGGAAAAAGGCAGACGGAAGGTGTGCGCATGCGCACACCTTCCGGGGAGGCAAACCCGTTACACCCTCGTCGCAGCCGAGCGCCCGGCAACGTAGCCGTGGGCATCGGCCATGCCGTTGGAAAGGCCGCACAGCTCCTGGAAGTAGCTCGTCCCGAAACGCCTCCCAACCGTGTTGCCCGCAGCGTACAGCCCTTCGATCACGGCACCATCGCCACGCAGGACCTCCATGCGCTTGTTGACCCATACGCCGCCGAGGCAGACGCCGTACCCGATCAGCACGTTCTGGTTCGCATAATAGGGCGGGTCGGTCAACTTGGTCGCGACGAGCCGATCGATGGGCAAGCCGAAATCGTCGTCATGGCCCGCGTCCGCCAGCGCATTGCGCCGCCGCACCGTCTCGACGAACGCGTCGGGATCGACGCCCATCAGCTCGGCCAGCTCTTCCAACGTGTCTGCCTTCAGGGAACCCTCTTCTATCTCGGCCTTCTTCTCGGCATCCGGCAAAAAGGTGTTCTCCCACGTCATGACTTTAAGATCGTTGCACACGTCAGCCCATCGCGAGTCGAACACCTGAAACGCCGTCAGATCGGGTTGGTGTCCCACCGAGTTGAAGGCGATGAAGTTGCTGCTCGCTTCGTTCTGGAACCGCTCGCCCTGCTTGTTAACCAACAGGAAGGGGACGGGCTGCGGCACGAGGAACGTGCAGGCGGTCATGGGCGCATGGGGCGGCCGCTGCATCTCCGCACCGGCCCATGTCATCATGCGATGCCCATCGCCTGTGTTCACCGGCGGCGCGTAGAAGCAGTTGAGGCCCAGGCCCGCAACCTGCGGCACAAATTCGCTCACCATCGCGGGATCGTTTCCGTACTCCCCCGTCGTCACCACCACGCCCTTGTTTGCGTTGAACCTAACATACGACCCATTTGACGTTTTCCCGTACACGCCGATTACCGCACCCGTATCGTCTTGGATCAGGGCGGCGCCGGCTGTATCGTAACGGAACTCCCCGCCCTCGGCTTGGATTTTCTTCGTCAGCGCGTCGATGGCCGGGCCGTTCGCATCCCCCGGCCCCACCGCATGCCCGACGGGATACGCGCCTTCGGTGAAATACTCCGTCTCTTCCTGATCGTACTCGGGCAGTGGCAACGTGTTGATACGGCTCTCGATGCCGTCCTGCTCGACGAGATCGATGATCTTGTCGAGCACCGCGCCGCTCTCGGCCGCCCATACGCGGAGAAGGGACTCGTCGGCATTCATGCCCGAGTTCTTCATCTCGGCTTTGATCAGCTTGTCGATATCGAGCGGCGAGAACGAGATGCCGCTCTCCGCCTGCAGCTTGGTGTTGACCGCCCCATGGACGCCCCCGCCGCTGCGCGACGTGGATCCCTTTTCCAGGATGATTGGCTTCACGCCGTTTTCGATCGCAGCCAACCCGGCGGCAAGCCCGGCTACGCCCGCGCCCACGATCACGACTTCGGCATCAATCGTTTCGGACACGTCTGCCTCGGTGATTTCCGGAGGCGCGCCCAACCAGTCGGTTTCCTCAGGAACGGCGGCGCCCGCACCCGCCTTCCCTTCGCCGCTTGCAGCGGCAGGTGTGGCCTCCTGCGGCGCGCAACCCGCCAAACCTGCGGCTGCGCCCAGCACCGCAACGCCTGCGATGTTCGTGATGAATCGACGGCGATCCATCGTCAGCTTCTTGTCCATGGTTTCCCCTTCCCTCGGTTTCACGCGCTTGATGCGCCTCGATCCGATAATGACGGCACGAAGAAGGGAGCCGCAACTCAAAAACCGGCGTATATTGCCGAAATTACCTCTCACAAAACGGCAGAGACAACGCTTTGACAAGGGAAAACGACAGAGCGAAAGATGAACTTACGGGCGGCGCACTCGCGGCAGGAACAGCATGCCGATGACGAAGCCAACGGCGATGATGGCGGCTTGCACTTCGAAGCTCACGCCGAAGCCGAAAGCGTCCACGCCCAGCTCGTTGGCCGAAACGAGGGCCATGACCGAGATGAGCGCCGAGGACGATAGCGCGCCGAATATCTGGCGAAACGAGGTGATGATGGCGGTGCCCTGGGCGAGGTCCTCGAGGGGCAGAGCGGCGCACGCGTGGGCGGTCATGGGCATCATGAGGCAGGCGACGCCCACCGTGCGCACGCCGTACAGCACGGTGATGGCCCACGTGGGCGTGCTCGCATCGCACGCCGCGAACGCGAGCGTGCCGGCCACGAGCACCGCGCTGCCCGCCACGATGAGGGGCCGTGCGCCATGGCGGTCGAGCAGCCGTCCCGTCACCGGGTTGAGGAAGCCGAGCAGCACCGCGCCCGGCAGAATGGCGAGCCCCGACACCGTGGCGCTGCCGCCCTGCACGTCCTGCACGAACAGCGGCACCATGATGGAGCCCGCCATGAACGCCATCTGGGCAATCATCACGAGCACGGTGGACACGGCGAACGTGCGGTTGCGGAAGCACGACAGCTTGAGCAGCGGGTGCTCGATGCGCAGCTGCCGCCGTGCGAACACCGCGAGGGCCACGGCCCCGCCCGCGAACGCCGCGAGGGGCACGAGCTCGAGCGCGCCGTCCGACTCCATGACCGTGGTGCCCAGCATGATGCCGCAGAATCCCAGCGTGTACAGCAGGCCTGACGCCGCATCGAAGCGCTCGCGCGGGCCTTCGCGCTTCACCGCGTCGGTGAGCACGAAGAACGACAGCGCCACCACGACCACCGTCACGGTGCCGAGCACGATGAACACTGAGCGCCATCCCCATCCGTCGATGAGGAACCCCGAGATGGTGGGGCCGATGGCGGGCGCGAAGCCGATGATGAGCCCCACGAGCCCCATCGCGCGCCCGTACTCGCTCTTCGGATACACCGACAGCGCCACCACCTGGATGAGCGGCAGCGCGATGCCCGCCCCGCCCGCCTGCAACAGGCGCGACACGAGCAGCAGCGGATAGTTCGGCGCGACGAGCGCGGCCGCGCAACCGGCCACGAAGCACACCATGGACGCGATGAACAGGGTCTTGGAGTTCACGCGGTGCACGAGGTAGGCGGTCATGGCCGAGATGAGCCCGAGCGTGAAGATGTAGGACGTGGTGAGCAGCTGGCCGAGCGAGGCGTTCACGCCGTACTCGTGCATGATGGTGGGCAGCGCGGCAATCATCATGCTCTGCGAGATACACGCGGCCGTGGTGCCGGCCATCATCACGGCCAGCACAATTGTGCGCTGCCGCTTCGGCAGCCCGTCGGGCGCTTCCTCCACCGCTTCGCCTGTCGTGCGCACGTTCCGCATGGCCCTACCGCAGCTTTGCTCGGCGGGTGCGCCAGTCGGGCATGAAGGCGTCCATGAGGGCCTTGAAGCGGGGGCCGTGGCCGCGTTCGAGCAGGTGGCACAGCTCGTGCACCACCACGTATTCGAGGCACTCGGGCGGATAGAGCGCGAGGCGCACGTTGATGCAGATGCGGCCCGTGGCCGGCTGACAGCTGCCCCAGCGGCTCGTCATGTTGCGATACGCCAGCTTGCCCGCCTTCACGCCCATGATGGGCTCCCACGCTTCCACGAGCGCCGGCACGCACGCCTCCACCACCGCACGCCAGGCCGCCACCTCGTCCGGCGTCGCTTCGGCCGCCACGGCGGCCGGCGATGCGGCCACCTGCGCCAGCTTCGCGTCGATCCAGCCGCGCTTCTCCCGCACGAACCGCATCACCTCGCCGTCGCCCACATGGACCGGAGCCGAGATTTCCACGAACCCGCCGCTGCGGTGCACCCGCATGTTGAGGTTCTTGATGCGCTTGCGCGTGAGTCGCACCACGAGGCCGTCCACCTCGAGCTCCACCGGCTCCGCGACGCGGGCGGGCGCGCGCCGCCCTCCGCGGGCGCTCACGAGGCCACCTGCACGCGCCGCGTCCGCCCGCGCACGAACTGCGCGATGAACGCGCCCGTCAGCACGAACGTGGCCGTCTCGGCCGCCGGGAACGTGGCCCACACGCCCGCCATGCCGAACAGCGCCGCCAGCGCGGCGGCGAACGCCAGCATGGCCACGAACCCGCGCGTGATGGAAATGGCCAGGCCACGGCCCGGTTTCTCCACGGCGCTGAAGAAGGCCGCCGCCACGATGTTCGCGCCGGCGAAGAAGTAGCCCAGGAAGTACACGCGCATGCCGTCCACAGCGAGCGCGGTGAGCTGCGGGTCGTTGTCGCGGTTGAACGCGAGGGCCAGCGGCTCGGCACACAGGGCCACCACCGCGTACACTGCCGCCGCGATGGCCAACGCCGTCAGCAGCGCCAGGCGCAGCACGGTGCGCAGATCGCGCGCGTCCCCCCGCGCGTACGCGTTGCTGGCCAGCGGCTGAATGCCCTGCGCGATGCCCACGAACAGGGCGTTCGCCACGAATGCGAAGTTCGCCACCACGCCGTAGGCCGCCACGCCGATGTTCCCCTCGAACGCGAGGATGATGAGGTTGAGCACAAGCAGCACGAGCCCGCCCGACAGCTCCACCACGAACGACGAGAACCCGAGCGCCGCGATGTGCCCCATGAGCCGCCGACGCAGGTGCGTGCGCACCGGCCGAAACGTCGCGCGCTTCTTGATGAAGTGCACCGACAGCACCGCCATGCTCATGAGGGGCGCAAGCCCCGTGGCGAACGCCGCGCCGAACATGCCCCACCCGAACCCGAAGATGAACAGCGCGTCGAGCAGGATGTTGCCGAAGCTGCCCACCAGCATGGCCGCCATGGACAGCTGCGGGCTGCCGTCGTTGCGCACGAAGGGCAGCAGCACGTTGTTGAGCAGGAAGAACGGGGCGAACGCAAAGATGGTGCGCAGGTACGTCTCGGTGAGCGGCCGCGTGACGGCATCGGCTCCCAGCAGCGTTGACACGGGCGTGACGAACACCTCGACGGCAAGCATGAGCACCGCCGCGGCCATGCCCGCCATGGCGAGCGCTGTCGTGAACGTGCGGTTCGCCGCGCGGGTGTCGCCGCGGGCCGCGCACACCTGGAACTCGGTGGCCGCGCCGATGCCCAGCATGAGGCCCGTGGCCTGCAGCACCGTGTACAGCACGATGGAGAAGTTGAGCGCCGCCAAGCCGTCCGATCCCACGCCGTTCGCGATGAAGAACGTGTCGGCCAGAATGTACGCTGACAAGCCCACCATGCCCAGCACGTTGAGCGAAACGTAGCGCGCGAACGGACGCGCCATCGACGAGGACCCGACCATGCGCGCCGCCTTACGCCTTGAGCGCGATATCGTACGCCGCGTTGCGCGCGATGCCGAACTCCTCGGCGATGGCGCGCGCGATGTCCTTCTTGCGCGCGCCGGCGGCCTTGAGCTCGGCGGCCCGCTCGCGCGCGGACGCCTGCGAGTCCTCAGTGGCCGCGGCGCCCTCGGCCTCGCTCGGCCCGTCGATGACGAGCACGATCTCGCCCTTCACGCCGCCGCCCTGCTCCACGCGCGCGGCAAACGTGTCGCGCACCGCGGGCAGCGGGCCGCGCACCACTTCCTCGTGGAGCTTCGTCAACTCGCGGCACACGGCGATCTCGCGATGCGGTAGCACGTCGGCCAGCACGTCGAGCGCGCTGACCAGGCGATTCGGACTCTCGTAGAACAGCAGCGTGGCATCGAGGGCGCGCAGGCCCTCCACCGTCGCGCGTCGCTCGGCGTCCTTGCGCGGAAAGAAACCGCCGAAGTAGAAGCGGGGGTTCGCGCTGCCGCTGGCCACGTACGCCGTGGCGACCGCCGTGGCTCCCGGCAGCACCTCCACCGGGACGTCGGCCTCGCGCGCCGCGCGCACGAGGCGCAGCCCCGGGTCGGACACGCCCGGCATGCCGGCGTCCGAGCAGTACGCGATGACCTCGCCCGCCGTCACGCGGTCGAGCAGCGCCGCCGTGCGATCGCCGATGAGCGCCTCGTCCAGGCGCTCCAACCGCTTCTCGATGCGGTAGGCGGCCAGCAGCTTGCCCGTGACGCGCGTGTCTTCGGCGCACACGACGTCGGCCGAACGCAGCGCCTCGAGCGCGCGCTCGGTCATGTCGCCCAGGTTGCCGATGGGCGTCGGGCATATGATGAGCTTGCCGGCCATGTGGTCACTTCCGCTTCTTCTGCGCACCGTTTTCGTGCTGCCGTTTTCGTCGTTCGTCCATTGTCGGCCATGAACGCCGCCTTGGCAAACAAAAGGGTCGCGTCCCTACGTCAACGCCATCGTCAACGCGGCCGACAGCGCCGACCGCGGGGGCTCGACCGCCCGCGACGCTCTGGCGCAACGGGGACGTTTCCACTATGGTGGTGGGATACTGGAAAAGGAGGGGCATGAACGTTTGGAGAGCTCTGCTGGATTCCTGCATCGCGCTCTTGGTGATTGCGACGGGATTCTCGTCGGCCTTTTTCTCGGGCCCGAGCGCCGCCTCCGGCAGCTCGTCCATGATCACCGTGTCGCTGGTGGGAAGCTTCCTCATGCTGGCCGCGTTCCTCGTGCTTTCCTGGCGCCGCGCGGTGGGCATCGTGCAGGTGTACGCCGCCATGATGATTGTCGCGCTGCTGGGCATCCTGCTGTACGCCATGGGAAGCTTCGACGGCGCGCTGCCCACATTCGGGCTGGGACCCCTGTTCATCGGCCTCATGTTGGCGAACATGCCGTTCAAGCGCGCCACGGTGGTCACCATCATCGGCTTCGGCTGCTCGGCGCTCGTCTACCCGCTGTTCCACCTGTTCTCGGGCCTGTCGAACGCGATGATCGCGCAGATCGTATCCATCGCCTTCTCCATCGCGGCCACCGCGTTCATCCTGTTGAACGGCAAGACGGCCGCCGATTGGCTGCCGGTGAAAGACACGTGGAACGACCATAAGGCGCAGCGCTTCCCCCGGCTGCCGCTGGGCACGCAGAAGGCGTTCGTGGCCGTTTTCCTGGCGGCGCTCGTGCTGTTCTTCGCCAGCTTCGGCATGTACGAGGTGTTCGCGGAGCAGGAGGGCCTCGGCTACACGTACCTCGACAGCTCGCTCGTGCCCGTGGCCGTATCCATGGCGGTGCTGCTGGCGGTGGCCGTGAAGTTCGACTTCCGCACGTGGGCGGGCGCGGCGTTCGGCCTGGCGTGGATCGCGTTCGTGGCCTCGCTGCTCCTCACACTCGTCATTGCCGATGCGTTCCCCGTGGTGTTCAGCGTGCTGGGCACCGTGATGGTGGTGGTGCACATCGTGGTGTGGCTCGTGGTGCTGAGCGCGGCGCGCTCGTCGCAGATATCGCCCCTGTTCCTGTTTGCGGTGGTCACCGCCACCATGAAGCTGGCCCAGCACGTCGGGCGGCTCGCAAGCGACATGCTCATCGTGCAAACGGGGGCCAGCATCCAGACGATGTCCACCGTGGCCGCGTGCTTCTTGGCCGTGGCCTCCATCGTGGCGGGCGCGCTCGTGTTCGCCGGCTTCCGCGCGGTGGGAAAGCCGGCGCCCGTCGAGGCGGAGGGGTGCGCGACGGTTCGATCGGCCACGGCCGATGCCGAAACCGCCTGGGCGCGGGCGTTCGCAGAAGTGTGCCGCGCGCACGACTTCTCGCCGCGCGAAACCGAGATCATCAGCCTGTACTGCCAGGGGCGGAGCGCCGCCGCCATCAGCGAGCACATGCACCTGGCCGAACCCACCGTGCGCACGTACATCCGCCGCGCGTACGCGAAGCTCGACGTGCACAACAAGCAGGAGTTGTTCGACATCGTGGGCAAGGGCGGCTCGCAGGCCTAGCGGAGCCGCCCAATCGCCCGACGCGACGCGTCGCTACTCGTTCTCCATGAGCCCTTCGCACGCCACGTAGCCGCTCACCCACGACAGCGCGTTGCCGCCGAGAATGGACGTGTTGAAGTGCGCGCCGCCACCCCAGCTGCCCTCGCCGCAGATGCCGCCGGCCGTGGTGTAGTTGGCGTACAGGCCCGAGATGACGTGACCCTTCGTGTCGATGACCTGCAGGCTGTCGTTCACGCGCACCCCGCAGAGCGTCTTGCCGAAGTGCCCGCCGATCTTCGCGCCGTAGTACGGCGGATTCTCCAAGCGGTTGAGCCACTCGGGCGGGTACGGGTACAGCAGCTCGTCGTCTTCGCCCTGGTCGCACATGCGATTCCAGTTCTTCACCGCAGCCGTCAGCACGTCGGGCTCGAGGCCCAGCTGCTCGGCCAGCTCCTCGATGGTGTCGGCGCGCTTGATCATGCCGTCCTCGATGGCGGGTTCGATGTCGTCGAGCCAGTTGTGCGAGATGATACCGTCCGCCTCGGGGTTGAGCGGGTCTTCCGGCACGATGGGCTTGCGCAGCGCGGTCTGCCCGAGCTTGAAGATGTTCTCCTTGAAGTTTGAGTCGAAGATGGTGTAGCTGCGGCGTCCGGGCAGCGACATGACCCGCTCCACCACCGCCCAGTCGCCCGTGCCGCCGATGAGGTTCGGCCCACCCTCGCTTGCCGGCCAGGTGCGCGAGTTCGCGTAGTCGTAGCGGCGGCCGTCGCGATCGATGTTGAGCCAGGGGTTGCGGCATAGCTGCACTTCGCCGCCGTAGAAGAAGTTGAACTCCTTGGTGTCGTTGTCGGGCATGGACTCCCACATGCACCACGAGTCGTAGCCCGCCATGTCGGCGCCGAGACCGAGCGCCATGCGCGTGCATTCGCCCGTGTGCGTGAGCACGGGGCCGCCGCACACCATGCCGTCGTAGCCCGTGGGGATGTACTTCTGCAGCATGTCGTAGTTCATGCCGAAGCCGCCCGAGCAGAGGATGACGCCCTTCGCGCCCTTGAGGAACAGCTCCTTGTCGCCGCCGCGGGCCTTGACGCCCACCACGCGGTCACCGTCGAAGACGAGGCCCTCGCATGCGGTGTCGAACAGGAATTCCGCACCGGCTTTCACGCCGGCGTTGTAGATGGTCTCGCACACGGGCTGCATGCCGAGCACCGAGTCCTGCGTGCCGTCCAAGCAGTACGTGGGCACCACGAATGCGCCGGCGCACGTCCACTCGATGCCGTAGTCCTCCATCCAGTCGGCCACTTCGCCGCCCTTGCCGCCCAGCTTCATGATGAGGCGCGGGTCCACGCTGTGATCGTACTCGTCGTTGAGCACCTTCTTGGTGAATTCCTTGATGTCCACAGGGAACACGGGGTAGCCGTACCCCATCTCGTTCTGCTTGCGCGAGTTGCCGGCAATGTTGAGCCAGCCGCTGGCGTGCTTCGTGGCACCGCCGAACGTGCTGCTCTTCTCGATGGCCACGACGGACAGCCCGTTTTCCGCCGCGTGCAGGGCCGCCGCCAAACCGCCGCCGCCCGTGCCCACCACCACGACGTCGTATTCGGCGCTCCACGCATCGGGGACGTCGACGGGGGCAATAGGCTCCGCGTCGGGCAGGCTCGATGCCGCGCTGGCCGCGTCGGCGGATACGGCGCCGCCCGCCGAGCCGGACCCGGCCGGCGCGCATCCTGCGAGCGCCGTCGCGCCTACGGCCATGGCCCCGAGCACCGCGCCGCCCTTGAGGAAGTCCCTCCGGCTGTATGCGGAGCGTTCCTCTGCTGCGTTCTCCTTCGATTTCATTCCCTCTCCTTTCGTCGTTGCTGAAGACGGGATCATCGTAGAAGGCACCAGGCCGCGCCGTCTGTCATCGAGTCGACTCGATTTGGGGAAAAGCGTGGATTTCCCTGTCATCGAACCTGAGTACACAGGGGTGGACGGAGCGGAACGGCGGGGCCGAGGGCCCCGCCGTTCGGGAGGGAAGGGAGTGCGGTAACGCGCTACGCCTTCAAGGCGCTTTCCGTGGCCACGTAGCCGCTCGTCCATGACAGCGCGCAGCCGCCGAGGATGGAGGTGTTCACGAGGCCGCCACCGAAGTTCGTCTCGCCCACGATGCCGCCCGCAGTGGTGAACCCGGCGAACAGGCCGGGAATGGGGCGAGCGGCGGTGTCGAGCACCTGCAAGTCGGCGTTCACGCGCACGCCGCATAGCGTCTTGCCAATCTGACCGCCCAACGCCGAGCCGTAGAAAGGACCCTCTTTGATGGGGTTAAGCCACTCGGCAGGATAGTGGTACATCACATCGGGGTCGTCGTCGACGCCCGCGTCGCAGCAGGCGTTCCACCGCTTCACCACATCCTGCACCACGTCGGCGTCAAGACCCAGCAGTTCGGCCAGTTCGTCGAGGGTATCGGCCTTCTTCAGACGACCGTCGTCGAGCGCTTTTTGGAATTCCACATGCCAGTCGGTGTCGAACAGGTTCTGCTCGACCACCGGGTCTTCCTTGCGGATGGGGCGATGCTCGCCCGCATCAGCCTGAATCTTATCGACGTACGCCTCGTACTTGCTGTCGAAGATGGCGTAAGCGCGCCCGCCGGGGCGCGACACCGTCACGGCAACGCGGCCCGTGTCGTGCGCGTCGAACTTGGGATACTGCGGGTCATTGGCCGCAAGGCGCGCGTCGTACACATCGCAGCGCTTGCCCGTGCGGTCGAAGTTGATCCATGGCATCTGCATGAACTGACGGAAGCCGTAGAAGTAGTGCCACTCGCCCGTGCCGTTGTCGGGAGCCGCCTCCCACATGCTCCAGGAGTCGAAGCCCGCCATGTCGGCGCCCGCCCCCAGCGCCATGCGCGTGACCTCGCCCGAGTGGCTGGGGAACGGACCGCCGTACGACGCGCGCTCGTAGACCGAGGGGATGTAGCGCTTGAGCATGTCGGGGTTCATGCCGAAGCCGCCCGCGCACAGCACGACGCCCTTCTTGGCCTGGTAGTGCTTCGTCTCGCCGCCCGACGCCTTCACCTGCACGCCCACGACGCGACCGCTATCATCCTGCACGAGACCCGTGCACTCGGTGCTGAACTGGTACTCCGCGCCGGCATCGGCGCCCATCTTCTCCACGTAGTCGGTGACGCTCTTCTGCCCGAGCACGAGCGTCTGCTTGCCGGACGCCACGGGGATGGGAATGTAGCGCATGCCGCGGCACTCGAGCGGCGCGCCCTTCTCCACCAGCCAGTCGGCCACTTCGCCGCCCTTTTCGGCCAGGGTTCCCACCAGGTCGTTGTCGATGGAGAACTGGTAGACGGGCTGCATGCTCTTGACGAAGCTGTCGCGGTTGAAGGGCGCTTCGGGGTAACCGTAGCCCTGCTCCTTCTGCGCCGTGCCCGAACCGCTCTTGTTCAAGAAGCTGGCCGCGTGCGCCGTCGCGCCGCCCGATTCCGCGCTCTTCTCGAACAGAATGACTGACGCACCCAGGTCGCGTGCGCGCGCCGCCCCGGCAAGCCCGCCGCCGCCCGCACCGATGATGAGCACGTCCGCTTCGCCATCCCACTGCGCGGGCACGGACACGGGAGCGATAGGCTCCGCATTGCTCAGCGTTGCCGTGGCGCGCCGTCCCGCGGGAATGTGCTCGTCCACCGTCTCGGGCGCGGCGGCCTCGGCGCTCGACGACGAGGCCGCACTACCGCTCGGCGCGCAACCGGCCAAGGCCGCGCCGCCCATGGCCAACGCGCCCGCAGCAACGCCGCCCTTGAGAAATGCGCGGCGCGACAGGCCTGCGGAGCTCGTACCGGTGCGCTTCTGCTCGGTGTTCTTGTTCATGTGAATCCCCTTCCACGTTGACTGCTCGTGCAACTTCCGAGGGGAATACTAGAGAAAACGCAGATGAATGGCTGTCATCTAAACGTACAATTCGCGAGCAGCACGTCATCGAAACGTGCAAACTTACCCGTCGAACGTCTCGAGCAGCGTGAGCAGCTCTTGCTTGCCATGCACCCCGAGCTTGCCGTATGCACGGCTGATGTGCGTCTTGACGGTGGACTCCGACACGAAGCTCTGCGCCGCGATGTAGGCGGCAGTCCGGCCCTGCGTATACGCCTTCAGGATGTCGAGCTCTCGGTCGGTGAGGCCCTTCTCCTGCGCGAGCGCTGCCAGCGCCGCGCCGTAGTCATCGGCTGCAGCGGGCGCGCCGGACGGCGTCGCCGCCTTGCCCGCCTGCACCGAGCGGAACAGCAGCACGATGACGAAGGCGAACATGGCGAAGAACGTGGCCGTGAGCAACGCCGTCAAGCTGAACGACTCCGGCCCGAGCAAGCTTACGAGCCCGAGCGTGGCAAGCTGCCCGCCGGTGTGGCTCGCGAACAAGAGCACCATGGTGAGGCTGAACAGGAACAGGGGCGACACCTTCGTGCGCAGGGAATCGTCGAGCACGGTGATCCAAATGGGCAGGTTCACGATAGTGGTGGCCGTGCCGAGCACCGCGAACAGCACGGGCGAGAACTCCGGCAGCAGCAGCACGAGCGCGAACCCCACGAGCCAGGCCACCCACACGGCGACGAAGGTGAGGCGCACCCACCCCTTGATGGTGCCGGAACGGTTCGCGGCTACGAGCAACATCGCCAGCAGGAACACGGCGAACAGCGCGCCATCCGATGTTGAGAGCCGCAGCCCGCGCGACGCCGCGTACTCTTCGAGCACGCCGAACCCGAAGAAGAACATGATGGAGATGAGCAGCATCACCGCGTTCGGATTCTTGAGCGAGAAGAGCCGCCCCGCCGCCTCGGCCCACCCGCGCAGCGTGGGCTTGCCGGCGGCCACCTTCGGAAACGGCGTTGCCGTGCGCTTCTCCACCAGCAAAAACGCAATGAGGGCGACGGCGAACACAAGCAGCATGAGCTGCTGGATCGACCGATCGTCAAGCGCGGTGAAGCGATGGAGCACCGGCAGGATGAGCGCGGGCAGCGCGAACGAGATGATGAGGTTGCGCCGCGCCTGCTGCGCGGGGAAGAATACGAAGATGGCCCCGATGACGAGCGTGCCGAATCCCGTGGCCACGTGCAGCAACACCGAACGCGTCCATCCGACGCCCACGCCAGGCACCAGTTGCAAGGCGAACTGCAGCGCCACGCACACGATGGACACCGCCGCCACCGTGCGCAAACTGACCGGGGCGCGGAAGGCCAGACACATGACCAGGACGAGCACCACGATGGAGAGCGCCGCGGAAAGCAGGACATCGCCCGTGCTCTCGCCCGGATAGTGCAGGCCGAGGAAGAAGCCCGCCGTGAAGCGGCAGGAGCACGCGAGGATGGCGAACACGCTTTTCACGACGTCGATGCTGCGCCTCGAAACCATACCCCTCCCCTGTCGAACCCTTCCGCATTCCCTCGCTGCATGGTACCACAGCAACGAAGCGTTTCCCGGAGGCACGTAAGGGGTCGGTATCCGCAGGCCAACCGTTTGGCGGCGGCGGGGCGGGCGCCCGATCAGCTTCGTATACTGGTGCAAACCCGCGAGAACCGGAGGCTCCGCATGACCCCTTCCACCCCTCAGACCTACGACCACCTCGATAAGCTCTTCATTGCCGGCGCGTGGCGCGACGGCGGCAGCGGCACGACGCTTGAAGACGTGAACCCCTACAACCAGGACGTTCTCGCGTCGCACGTGCTTGCCAACCGCGCCGACGTCGACGAGGCGTACGCCGCCGCGGCGCAGGCGCAGCGGGAATGGGCGGCCGCCGCGCCGCGCGAGCGGGCCGGGGTGCTCACGCGCGCCGTGCAGCTGTTCGACCAGCGCCACGACGAGCTGGTGCGCTGGTGCCAGCTCGAGTCCGGCAGCATCCGCGCGAAGGCCGAGTTCGAGGTGGGCGCCGCGCGCGACATCACCGAGGAGGCCGCGTCGTTCCCCTACCGCATGCACGGCGGCATCTTCGCCTCCGACACGCCGCACAAGGAGAACCGCGTGTACCGCCAACCGCTGGGCGTGGTGGGCGTCATCAGCCCGTGGAACTTCCCCATGAACCTGTCGAACCGCTCGGTTGCCACGGCGCTGGGCTGCGGCAACGCCGTGGTGCTCAAGCCGGCCAGCGACACGCCCCTCACGGGCGGCCTGTTGCTTGCGAAGATCTACGAGGAAGCGGGGTTGCCGAAGGGCCTGCTGTCGGTGCTCATCGGGCGCGGCAGCGACATCGGCGACTACTTCGTGGAGCATCCCGTGCCGAAGCTCATCACGTTCACCGGCTCCACCGCCGTCGGACGCGGCATCGGCGCCAAAACCACCGGCGGCCAGCACATCAAGCGCGTGGCCCTCGAGCTGGGCGGCAACTGCCCGCTCGTCGTGCTCGACGACGCCGACGTGGCGCACGCCGTGGACATCGCCATCATCGGGCGCTTCCTGCATCAGGGGCAAATCTGCATGAGCACGAACCGCATCATCGTGGATGCCTCGCTCGCCGACGACTTCACCGAGCGCTTCGTGGACCGCGCGAGCAAGCTCGTGTGCGGCGACCCCCTCGACCCCGCCACCGATATCGGCCCCATCATCAACGAGGCGCAGCTCACCGGCCTGCTGGAAAAGATCGAGCGCGCGCAGCAACAGGGCGCCGAGGTGCTGCTGGGCGGCGAGCCCGACGACCTCGTGCTGCCGCCCGCCGTGTTCGGGGGCGTCGATCCCACCTGGGATATCGCCATGCAGGAGAGCTTCGGCCCGCTTGCGCCCATCATCGTGGCGCACGGCGAGGACGAGGCGCTACGCTTCGCGAACATGAGCGACTACGGCCTGTCCTCGGCCGTCGCGGGCACCGACGTGGAGCGGGCCACCGCATTCGCCCTCAAGATCGACGCCGGCATGACGCACGTGAACGACATGACCGTGGCCGACGAGCGCAACGTGCCCTTCGGCGGCGAGAAGAACTCGGGGCTGGGCCGCTTCAACGGCGAATGGATACTCGAGGAGATGACGCGCACGCATTGGACGAGCGTGCAGCACGAAGCGCATCCCTACCCGTTCTAAGGCCGTACGTCGCCACATTCGTTCTCCATGGCAAAAACACCTTTTCACCAGCCCTAAACGGAAAACTATGTATAGCTTTGCACCCCTCGTCATGCTATGCTCTGAGCCGTCACATCGGCCCCGTTGTAAGTGGCAGCCTTGGAGCACATGAACGATATCGAATTTGAACGCGTGCGCTCCTATGCAGCCCGAACACATGCGCTCGACCTCAGTGCGAAACGCATTCTTCTCGAGTGCCGGCTTTCGCGCGAGCGTCAGCGGTTCGGCGCCGCGTCGTTCTCCGCCTACTTCGACCTCGTCGAGCGGGGCGACAACCCCGAAGCGCAGGCGCGGTTCGTCGACCTCATCACGACGCACTACACGTACTTCATGCGCGAGAGCAGCCAATTCGCCTTCCTCACGGAAACGGCGTTTCCCGAACTGGAACGTCGCCGCCCCGATCGCACCTGGAACATCCTGTGCGCCGGCTGCTCGACGGGCGAGGAATGCTATACGCTGGCCATGCTCGCGGAAGACTTTGCAGTAAAACGTCGTACCCCCCCCCCAGTCCGAATAACGGGCATCGACCTCTCTGAACCGGCGCTTGCACAGGCGCGCCGCGCAGGCTACCCGCCCACGCATGTGGAAAAGGTACCGCAGCGGTGGCTGAACGCGTACTTCACCTACCGCGACGGGGAATACTTCGTCAACGACGCCCTGCGCAATCGCGTGACGTTCCACCGCGGCAACCTGGACGACCCAGCCCTGCTCTTCCGCACGTACGACCTCGTCCTCTGCCGCAACGTGATCATCTACCTGGAGAAGGACGCGCGCGAACGCGTGATCGACCTATTGCAACAGCATCTTGCCACTCAAGGATACCTACTGCTCGGGCACGCCGAAATCGTGCGCGACAACCCTTGTCTGGCCTATCGGGGAAATTCTATTTACCAAAAGCACGAGAGAGCGACCGCCCTATGAAAAGCCATTCGGGATTCTTCGCACGTATGCGCATCGGCACGACGTTGGGCGTATCTTACGTCGTGGTCATCGTGCTCCTGCTCATATCCATTGCGGTGTCGTTCGTCGCCGTCCAGCAGAATGCCGCCGCAACCGCCGAGTTCTATCGGCGGCCGTTTCACGTGACGAAAAGCGCCCTGACGCTGCACGGCACGTTCGAGCAGACAGCTCTCTACCTTCGCGAGCTGGTCAACGAGCCCGACGCGGAACAACGCGCCGAGTTGCTGAGCAGCATCAAAGAGCTGGCGAACGTCCGCACCGAGGAGTTCGAATTCATCTCCTCGACGTTCGTCGCCGACCTCGATCTGCTCGACAAGTTCAAAACGGCGAACGACGACCTCGTTGCCACTCGCGATCGCGTGGTCGACGTCGCAACCTCCGGCGATCTCGACAAGGCCCGAGAGCTGTACCAAACCGAGTATGTGCCCAAGAAGGAAAACGCCATGGCGCTTGCCTCGGATATCGTGGACACCGCCGACGGCGTGGCATCCGACTTCGTCGATCAGACCGTTACCACGAAATACCAGACCTACGTCATCCTCAGCATCGTCGCCGTCATCTTCATCGGCATCGCCGTCTTCACTTGGAGAAGGATCTCGCTCGCCATCGCCGCCCCCATCTCGGAGATCGAAAAGGGAGCGCGCCGTTTGGCGGAAGGCGACCTCACCACCTCCATCGACTACACGTCGGGCAACGAGCTGGGCATGTTGGCCTCGTCGCTGAACTCGTCGGTGGCATCGCTGAAAAGCTACATCCAGGAAACCGACCGCGTGCTCACGCGCCTCGGCGACGGACAGCTGAACGCGGCGCCGCGCATCGAGTACGCCGGGGACTTTTCGGCCATCGGGGCATCGCTCGAGCGCGTGACCGTCTCGCTGCGCGATACCGTGGAGCGCCTGAGCGCAGCGGCCGAGCAGGTGGCGCGTTCGTCAGCGCAAATGTCCGACGGTTCGCAAATCATCGCGCAGGGTTCCGCCGAGCAGGCCATGGCCATCGAGGAGCTTGCGACCAGCATCCAGAGCATCACCCGCGTGGTGGGCGAGAACACCGAGAGCGTGTTCGTGGCCAACAACGGAGCCATCGAAGTGCTGTCCTCCGTCGAAAGCGGCAACGACCAGATAACCAAAACCGCCCAGATCATCGGCGAGATCAAGCGCAACTCGCTCAACATCTCCCAGCTGGCGAACGCCATCGAAGACATCGCCTTCCAGACGAACATCCTCGCGCTGAACGCCTCGGTGGAGGCCGCCCGCGCCGGGGACGCGGGACGCGGCTTCGCCATCGTGGCCGAAGAGGTGCGGCGCCTCGCCGCTCAGGCGAGCGAAGCGTCGAAGGACGCCGACGGGCTGGTGGCGCGCACGCTGTCGAGCGTTGAGGAGGGCGACGCCATGATCGAGGTGGCGTCGAACAACATGGGAGAAGCGGTCGCTTCGGCCGAGAGCGTGCGCGAGATGATGGCCACCATTACCCAAACCTCGACGCAGCAGCTTGACGCCATCGCGCAGATTCGCGAGAGCATGGATCGCCTGTCGGAGGTTGTGCAGGAGAATTCGGCCGCGTCGCGCGAGAGCGCGGCGGTGAGCGAAGAGCTTGCCGACCAGGCCATCGACCTCAAGCACCTGCTCGACCGGTTCAGTCACGACGACCAGCCGCGCGCCGAAAGCGACCGATAAGCAATGGAGCGGTCTTCCCTCGCAGCCCCCGAGCTCGCCGAGCCCACCGCGCTTGCGGCGCTCGTCGCGCAGCTGCGCGACGACAACGACACGCTGCGCGACGAGCTAGGGTTCATGCGGGGACAGGCGTTCCGCGATCAGCTGACGGGATTGTTCAGCCGCCGCTACCTGACCGACCACCTCATCCAGGAGATCATCGACACAAGCAAGGACGCGAACGTGGTGCTGGCGCTGTGCGACATCGACGACTTCAAGGCCATCAACGACATCCGCGGGCACCAGTCGGGCGACATCGCCATCGTCTGCATCGCCGATATGCTGGACGACCTTGCCGGCGGACACCCCGTCATACGGTGGGGCGGCGAAGAGATGCTCGTGGTGTTCCTGTCCACTCCCGACCATGAGGCGCTGCGCACCTGCGAGGACATGCGGGCGCAGATTGCCGCGTATCGTATTGACGACGGCATGGGCGAGGTGTCGTGCACCGTCACCTTCGGCATGGGCACATACGACCCCCGCCTCACGTTCGACGAGAATTTCGTGCGCGTCGATCAGGCGCTGTACCGCGGCAAGGAAACCGGCAAGAACTGCTGCGTGTTCCCTCATTTCGGCGCGACCGGGCAGACGGCGTAGCATGAAACAGCCCGAGACCATCGTCCGCGTGCTGTTCAAGCCGAACTGCGGTTTGGAGAACACGCGCGCCTCCCTCATCGTGCGACGCATCGCGCCCTTGTGCAGCGTCGTTTCAACGTATCCCGAACACGTGAAGAGCGATCCCAGCACCATCCCCTACCTGCGGGACAACGGCCTGTTCGTGCGGTTCACCTGCACGACGCCCGAATGGGTGCTGCTCTCCATCAAGAACTCGTTTTTCGTCGAGCAGTGCACGCTCGTTGACGACCCGAACAGCATCCCGCCCTTCGTGCAATCCGGCGATCAGGCGAAACGCCGTACGAGGAACCAGGAACACGAGGGCGGGCTCTCGCCGTTCGCCAATGCGGACGAACGAGACGACGAGCTGAGCGACCTGCTGAACCGGCTGTGCGAGAACCGGCGAGCGTTGGGCGCGTACGCATCCGAACACGAGCGCAGCTTCGATTTCGATGCCATCATGTTCGAGCAGGACCGCGTCATCGACGATCTGCGCAGTGCGGTTGCCCGCGCGCGCATCGAGCAATTTGGCAGCATCGCCGCCACCCTGCATGCCGTGGTGGTGGACCACGCCTCGCGCGCGAACGTGCAGGTGGCGCTCGAGCTGGAGGACAGCCGCATCGCCATCGACCGGGCGTCCCTCATCTCGCTCGAGGAGGCCATCAAGCGCACGTTGCGCGCGTGCATCCGCGGCAGCATCGAGCGTCCCGACGAGCGCATCGCTGCCGGCAAGCCGCCGTGCGCAACCATTCGTCTCGGGGTCGAGAACGACGGCCCGAGCGTCGCCTGCCACATCGAGCACGACGGCCGCCCTTTCGACGTGCGCATCATCGGCGAGCTTGCCGAAGAGCACGGCTTGCTCACCCACCCGCTGAGCCGCTACACCGACGACGAACTGAGCACCATGCTTCCCCTGCTCAGGGCTTCGTTCGCCGACATTCAGGAAGAGGAGCAAAGCTCCACGTTCGAGATTTGCGAGATATGCGCGGCCCTGCAGCGCATCGGGGGCAGCGGCGAAACGCGCAACACGGGCCGCGGCACGGTCGAGATATGCCTGCACGTTCCCGTGCCGCTCACCGCGTTCGAGATTGCGCAGGTGAGCGCCGGCGGCGCGCGGCTTGCGCTGCCGGCTCAGCACATCGAGCGGTTCATGGCGTACCGCGATGCGGCCGAGCCGGAAAGCGGGCGCGTCGTCATCGACGGGACGTCCTACCGCATCGCGAACGGGCCGGGGTCGGGGTCCCCTTTCGAAACGAAGTGCCCGGCGCTCATCGTGCTGCTGAACGCGTACGAGCAACACGTGGCGCTCGCCCTCGACTCCGCCGACGGATACGAGTACGTCCCGGTTCGCCACCTGCCCCGCCTGCTCGACGGCTCAACCATGCGCCGCGCTGGCTGCCGAGGATACGCCACCATGTCCGACGGTACGCTGCGGCCCGTGCTGAACGTGCGTCACCTCAACCCAACCACGCGCGAGGAGGCGTCCCATGCGTAATCGAGCGGAGCGGCTGGCATGGATCGAAGACCTGTTCGGCGACGTCGCTGCCGGAGAGACGCAGGCGCTCGTTGCCCGGGGCATCATGGTGCCATCGGCGTGGGGGCTGCTGTGCGTCGCGTTCCCCTCGGTGGTAGAGGTCATGGCGGCGAAGAACCTGAAAACACTCTCGTTTCTGCCCGAGGAGTTCTGCGGCGTCATCGACCGCGGCAGCTCCCTCGCGCCCGTCATCGACGTGTGCGACGGGGCCGAGGCAACCGTGCCGAAGGTGCTGCTCATGCGCGGCGGCGAGCACGAGCTGGGATTGCGCTACACGGGCACGCCCCAGGTGATCGACCTCGACGAATGTCCGGCGGAATCCGGGCGCGACCTGGCGATGCCCTTCCCCTTCGTGGCCGCGGCGCGCCTCGTCACCCCGCACGGCTCCGCCGCGCTGCTGGACGCAACCGCCACCACGGAGCGCTTGCTGGAACGCTAGCCGCGCACTCGTGGTAAGCTTTCGATCAGCAGGTTTCCCAAGCGAAAGGAACGCCCATGCAGATCAACGAGCACTCGTACACCTTGCAGGCCGCCGACGGCATCCAGCTGGTCGGCCGCGTCGACGCGCCGGACGAGCCGAAGGCCGCCGTGGTCATCGTGCACGGCCTGTGCGAGCACTTCGGCCGCTACGACTACGTGGTGGAACAGTTGATGGCGGCCGGATACGCCGTCGTGCGGTTCGACCACCGCGGGCACGGGCGCTCCATGGGTAAGCTCACGTACTTCGCCGACCGCACGCAAATCGTCGACGACACCCACCTGTTCGTGGAAGATGCGCGCACCCGCTTCCCCGAGCTGCCGCTATTCATGATCGGCCACTCCATGGGCGGGTTCGGCGCGGCCAGCTACGGCACGGCGCACCCCGGCGAGCTTGACGGCTACGTGCTGTCCGGCGCCTGGACGCGTGACCACCGCGGCCTCGCCCTCGTGGACGACGCGCTGCCCGCCGACGAATACGTGCCCAACGCGTTGGGAGCGGGCGTATGCTCCGACCCGGCCGTCGGCGAGGCGTACGCGACCGACCCGCTCGTGGCCAAGGAGTTCTCGGTGGGCCTGCTGCGCGCCGTGCACGACGGTCACGACTGGCTGCGCGCGAACGCCGCCGCCTTCGTCGATCCCGTCAGCATCATGCACGGGGGCGATGACGGCCTGGTGGACCCGCAGGACAGCATCGACTTCTTCGAGGAAATCGGCTCCACCGACAAGTCGCTGCGCATCTACGCGGGCCTCTGCCACGAGATATTCAACGAGTTCAAGCGCGACCGCGTCATTCGCGACACCATCGACTGGCTCGACGACCACGCGGTGCGCGGCTAGCGAACATGGGAACCCCGCCCACGAGCCGGCGCGGGCGGAAGGTCACGCGATGCGGTTGAGGGCGGCGGCGAACTCCTTGGGATGCTCGTAATGAACGTCGTGGCCGCCCTCGATGCGCTCGGTTTCGCAATCGGACACCAGCTGCTGCACGCGCGCGGCGTCCTCGTCGGAGTTCGCCGCGTACAGCAGGCCGTCGTCGCCGTAGCGCGTCTCCACCTTCAGATAGATCGTCGGGCATTGGATGCGGCTGAGGAGGTCCGCCTGGTCGATGCCTTCGAAGAACACGCCCGTGTAGAACGCCTCGCTGAACCGCGGGTCGAAATCGTCGAAGAAGTACATGCCGCGCACCCAGTCGTGCGGCACCCAGGTCAACGCGACGTGGCCGTCGGGGTTGGCCGCGCGCTCGGCCGCCGTCCACTCCGCAATCTTCGGCTGCAAGCCTCCGAACAGACCGAACAGGTAGCTGTGCTGCGCGTAGAACACGGCGTAGTCATCCACTTCATCCTGATTGAGAAAGGCGTGCGTCACCTCGAAGCCGTCCTTCCACACGAAGCTGCCGGGCGCGGCTTGCATCTCGGCGGGCGTCACGCGGAAGAAGGGCGGGTCCTCCAACAGGCACGCGGTCACGCGCTCGGCGTCGTTCGCCGCGAGCCAGGCGGCGATGATGCCGCCCGACGAGTGGCCCGACACCGCGTACGGGCTGCCCACAACCTGCGCGGCGAACGCCTTGAGGGTATCGCCCTGCGCAGTGAGGGAGTACCGCGCGGGATCGTGCGTCGATTCGCCGTGCCCGAAGCAGTCGACGGCGAACACGTGGTAGCGTTTTGCCAGGTCGGGCAGCACGCGGGCGTAGTCTTCCCACTGCATGCCCTGCCCGTGCACAAGCAGCAGCGCCGGGCCGTTGTCGGGGCCTTCGCCGTAATTGACCGTCGCGCCGCCAATGGCAACCTGCCGCTCGACGAAGCCCGCGGCCTGGGCTTTCGCGTTGTCGCGCTCCTCGCCGTGCCGATTGTCGTCCACGTACACCGCCAACGCGACGCCGGCCGTCACGAGCACCGCCACGAGCACGATTCCCACGATCATGAGCACCCTCTTCTTTCCCCGCACCTTCGTGCGGCCTCCGCTTCGGTCCATGCCGGCCTCCGTTCCGCCCGCATCGTCCGAGGAAGCGGGCTCAAGAATCGATCATCGTTCGGAGCAGCGCCACGCGATCCATGAAGTCGTCGGCTTTGAGCACGGCCAGGCCCTGCTCTTCGTCGCCCAGCACCAGCATGGTGTCGCCCGGCTCGATGCCGAACAGCTCGCGCGCCTGCTTCGGGATGACGATTTGCCCGCGCTCCCCCACGGTGACGGTGCCGAACAGGTGCTTTCCGCGCGGGGGCATGGGCAGCACGGTGCCCTGCGGATCGTAGGACACAAGGTCGTCCAGCGACACGTCCAGCACGTCCACCAGCGCGGCCGCGTTCGCCAAGTCCGGCGTCGACTCGCCGGCCTCCCACTTCGCCACGGTCTGCCGCGAGACGCCCAGACGCTCGGCCACCTGCTCCTGCGTGAGCCCGATCATCTTGCGCCTGCTCTGGATGTTTGCACCGATCATGTTTTTCATACTCCTTGGCCGTTATCGTACCCCGCCCACCAGCGACGTTCCACCAACCGATGATGACAGTTCCCGGAGCATTTGTCGCGTTTCGTTGACATGCAGGCAAAAGCACGCAGAAGCGCCCAGGCGTCACGCCTTCGAACTCAGCGCCTCGTTGTCGGGCGCTTGCACCTCGTCCGGTGCCGGGCGCGGTGCGGGCTTGCGCAGGACGACGAGCGAGACGACGAAGGCCACCACGCTGAGGCCGGCCATCGTCCAGAAAGCGGCGTCCACGCCTGCGAACGGGGCGTTCGCGTCGCCCGCCGCCGCAGCCGACGAGGTGACGCCGGCCATGATGGCCACGAACACCGCCGTGCCCAGCGCGCCCACGATGGAGCGCATCGTGTTGTTCATGGCCGTGCCGTGCGGAATCATCGCCATGGGCAGGCTGTTGAGCGCCGCAGTGGTCAGCGGCATGGATACCATCGACTGGCCCGCCATGAGCAGCGCGTAGGCCAGGCCGATGAACAGCGGCCCCGTTTCCGCACCCACCTGCGCCAACATGAGCGTGGCGGCCACCACGAGCGCGAGGCCCGCCGGCGCCAGCACGCGCGCGCCGAAGCGGTCGAACACGCGCCCGTTGATGGGCGACAGCACGCCCATGACGATGCCGCCGGCCATGAGCGTCATGCCGGACGTGAGCGCCGAGAAGCCCGCCGCGTTCTGCATGTACATGGGCAGCATGGTGGACGCGCCCATGAACGAGGCCCAGGCCAGCACCACGAGCAGCAGCGACACGGTGAACGTGCGGTACTTGAACACGCGGAATTCCAGCATGGGCGTCTCGAGGTGCAGCTGCCGCACGATGAACCAGACCACGGCGCACACGGCCACGGCCAGCACGATGAGCACCTCGGGGTTCGTCCAGCCGAGGGTGCCCGCCACGCTCAGCCCGTACAAAAGGCCGCCGAACCCGACGGACGACAGCACCACCGACAGCAGGTCGAACGCGGGGTTCGAGCGCTCCGTCACGTTCTTCACCACGAAGAACGCCACCACGAGGTCCAGCGCGATGATGGGCAGCAACAGCAAGAACAGCGCCTGCCAAGGGAAGAAGTCGACGATCCACCCCGACAGCGTGGGGCCAATGGCCGGCGCGAACGCGATGACGAGGCCGAAGAAGCCCATCGCCGTGCCGCGCTTGTCGGGCGGGAACACCACGAACAGCACCGTCTGCATGAGCGGCATGGTGATGCCCGCGCCCAGCGCCTGCACCACGCGCCCGGCCAGCAGCATCTCGAAGCTGAACGCGGCCGCGCACAGCGCCGTGCCCGCGCCGAACAGCCCCATGGCCAGGAAGAACAGCGCGCGGGTGGAAAAGCGCCGCAGCAGGAACGCCGTGACGGGAATCATGATGCCGTTCGCCAGCATGAACGCCGTGGTAAGCCACTGCGCCGTGCTGCTGGGAACGTCGAACACCACCATGAGGCTGGGGATGGCCGTGGTCATGAGGTTCTGATTGAGAATGGAGACGAAGGACCCCACCATCATCACCGCCACGATGGCGATGGACGTGCGGGAGACGTTCGCGGTGTCGAGCTGTGCTTGCTGCATGGTGCCGCCCCTCAGCGTTGCGCTTCGCGTGCGCATACGGTATCATATCCGGAGAACTCTCCGGATATAGTAAACGGAGTGCTCTCCGCTTGTCAAGCAGCAAACCGCGCAGGGAGGAAGGATCGCCGATGACCGAAGCACCGCAGCGCCGCGAGCGCCAAGACGCCGTGAAGAACCGCGGCCACATCCTCAGGGTTGCCCAGGAGCTGTTCGACCGCTTCGGCGTGGAAACCGTCAGCATGAACCGCATCGCTCAGGAGGCGGGCGTCGGCGCCGGCACGCTGTACCGCCACTTCGGCAACAAGAGCGAGCTGTGCTTCGCGCTCATCCAAGATCGCATCGCCACGTTCTCGGAGGAGCTTGCCGCGCTCGTGGCGGCCGACGAGGACCCGCGCGTGACGTTCGGGCGCATGGTGCGCAGCTACCTGCGCTTCAAGGAGAGCAAGGCTCCCCTGTTCAAGGGTATGGAGGAAGCCGCCGCGCACACGGGCGGCCCCAAGCAGAGCCCGGCGTACCACATCATGCGCCAGCCGTTCGTCGAGCTGTTCGAGCGGGCGGCGCGCGTCGAGGGCATCGAAACGCCCGTGAACCCCGTGTTCCACGCCGATCTGCTGCTGTCGGCCCTCATCGGCGACGCGCTGCGCTACCAGCAGGAGGAGCACCACCTCACCACCGAGGAATTCGCCGAGGGCGTCTGCCGCGTGTTCTACCCGCACGGGTAGGGCGCCGCGCGGGGTGCCGCGCCCGCACGCCCGGATGTTTCACGTGAAACATCCGTTCCCTTTTCCCCATCGCGAAAGGATCGCCATGTCGCTCACACACCAGCAAAAAGCTGCGACCATCAACGAGTTCGCCCGGAACATCGAGCTCCTCGGGCTGTCGCCCGCGCAGATCGCGCACGACCTCAACACCACCGAGCAGCACGTCAACGAAGTGGCGCGCCTGCGAAGCGGCGTGCTCGAAAAGCCGTGGGTCCTGCGCAACTACCTGCTGAGCCAGGCCGCGCGCGCCGGCATCGAGCCCGTGCCCTTCACCGCGCTCGTCGGCGACCACCCCACCTACTGGTTCCGCGACGCCGACGCCATCGACCTCGGCCTGCTCGGCTAGGGGCGCCGCCGCTCCAAGCGCCGACGCCCCTCCCCGCCTCGCCCCGCCGCTCCGCTACGCGTGGCACGTGTTGCACTGGTAGACGCCGGCGTGGTGGCACGAGATGCAGAACGCGGGCGCGCTTTCGGTGACGGGCTCGTCGCTGTGCATGACGTGGCAGTCGGCGCAGGTTTGATCGGCATGGCCCTCGCCGTCGGGGCGCGCGTGCGGGTTGACCACCGTGCCCTGCGAGTCCGTCAGCAGGGTTGACGAGGCGGTTTTCTCGGCCAGCTCGTCATAGCTGCCGTGGCACGAGAAGCACGCGTCCTCGTCGATGGTGGTGTCGCGCAGCTTCGTCGCCTTCTTGACGGCATCCTCCGGCGTGGCGCCTTCGTGCGCCTTCGTCAAACCCTGCGCGTCGGTATGACAGGTGCTGCAGGTGTTTCCCTCCTGCTCGTGCGTTGCGGCCAGGCACGACGCATCCGTCATCGACGCGTCCTCCTTCGCGTGGCACATCGCGCAGTCCGCCTCGGCCGACCACGTGAACGCAACGGCCACCGGCTGATCGCCCGCGTCCCCGTTGCTGCCCTCGGTTGAGGACGGCGCTTGCGGCGCGCACCCCGCTGCGGCGAGCGCCGCCACAAGGCACCCCGCGCACACGAAGGCCGCCATTCCGATTTTCGCGCTTCTCATAGTGCTCCTTCGATGATTCGGACGCGAAGCCAGCCGCGCGGCGGGAAGAGGGAGGGAGGGTTCCCCGCCGGCGGCATGGCTCGCACGCGTATGTTCCGCACGTCCACCTGCGTGGACGGCTTCAAGGGGTCGAGTTCGGTGCTACTTGGCGTCCCAGGCAGTTTCGGCTGCGGCGTTCTCGCCCGCGATGCGGCCGCACACGATGCATTCCGTCACGTTGCCGCCGCCCTGGTACACGAACTTGAAGCACGACGAGATCTCGCCGGCCGTGTACAGGCGCGGAATCACCTCGTTGTTCCAGTCGATGACGTGGCGGTCGCCGTCGGCTTGCAAGCCGCCCTTCGTGTTCGGGCCGCCCGCCACAAGCGGCATGGCGTAGAACGGCGGCGTGTTGATGGACTGGAAGCCGGGGTCGGTCACCTCACCCGTGAGCGAGTTCTTGATGGCGCTCACGCGGCCGAATTCCTCGTCGACGCCCGTGTCCACCATCGTCTGGTACTGCTCCATCGTGGCGGCGAGGACGGCGGGGTCCATGCGGCCCTTGTTCAGGTCGTGCGAATCGCGAATCTTCGCAGCCAGCTCTTCGATGGTGTCAGCCTTGATGAGCCATCCCTTGTCGATGGCGTTCTGGTTGTCCTTGTCCCAGTCGATGATGCCGAATCCGCAGGTGGACAGCGTGGTGTTCACGAGCGCGCCCTGCGTGCGCTTCGTCTCGTCGATGATCATGTACGCCGGATCGTTCGGGAACTCGAGCGAGATGATGTCCATGTGCACGGCGTTCTTGTACGAGAAGTAGCGGCTCGGGTCCTTCGTGATAAGCGTTTCGTCCATGAAGCGCTTGCCCTCGGCGTTCACCACCACGGTGCCGGCGCCGCCCACGGAGTCGGTGATGGACCCCACGTTCATCGGCCCCACCTGCACGTCGGGGCACGACCAGATGAGGCGCGAGGCGGCCTTGCCCACCTTCGCCAGCTGCGCGCCCACTTCGCAGCCCATGCGAATGCCGTCGCCCTCGTTCGACAGCGTACCGTAGAACGCCCAACCCGTGATGCCCTGGCCTTCGAGGAACGCGCGGCGCATCTCCTCGTTGTACTCGTAGCCGCCCGTTGTGAGGATGACGCCCTTGCTGGCCTTGATGCGGATGTCCTTGCCGTCCTGCGTGGCCACCACGCCGATGATTTCGCCCGCCTCGTTCGTGATCAGGCTCTTGCCCGGCGTTTCGTAGGCGAGGGTGATCTTGTCGGCGCGATCGGCAACGCCCGTCTTCAGGCAGTTGAAGAACGCGAGGCCCGCAGCCGTGTCCTCCTTCGGCAAATCGAGCGTGGGGTAATCGGGGCCCGTGGCCGACTTGCCGTACGTGGAGTTGTAGCTCTTGTACTTGCTCGCCTCAGCGCCGGGGAAGGTGGGGAACGCCGCGCCGCCGCGCTCGATCACCTTGAAGTCGGGGTCGAGACTCTGCATGAACTCGACGTTCTGCGGCTCGTATTCGGCGAACTTGTCAACGATGCCGTCCACGAACAGCGGAGACTGCTCGCCTTCGGACTTCGTCGGCAGATCCTCGCCGCTGAACATGGCCAGCAGGTACTGCTTGAGCGCTGCCTTGTCGCCGTCCTTGTCGGGGCTGTGGAAGATGCCGCCGGACATGACCGTGTTGCTGAGATGCTCCGCCTCGGGGTTCTTCTCGAGCACGAGCACCTGCGCGCCCGCATCCGCCGCCGCGATGGCCGCGCACGCACCCGCGCCGCCGAAACCGACGATGACCACTTCGGATTCCTGATCCCAGGTCTCCCCCGATGCCGCTTTGGCATCGGTGCCGCTCGAACACCCCACAAGGCCCATGCCGGCCGTCGCCATGGCGGCACCCGCCGCGGCAACGCCCGCGCCCTTGAAGAAATCTCGACGCGATACTCCCTCATGCTGCGCCATACTACTCCCCTTCCTCCTTGCTCATTCGGATACGCGGCTCCCCTCACGTTATCCGCATCCTCCGCTAAAGGAGCCTGCGTGGCGCAGTATACGCAGGTTGACCTGCATAGATGAAATACGAGTGTGACATAGGGGTATACGCGGGGCGTATGCGGCCCGCTCAGAAGTAGTCGGAGGCGAAGAATTCCTCGAGGGATACGCCGAGGCCCGTGACGATTTTGTCCAGGTTGAGCACGGCCACGTTGCGCTTGCCGGTTTCCACTTCGCCGAAGTACGAGCGGGACATGTTGATGTGGTTCGCGAACTCTTCCTGACTGAGATCGCGCTCCATCCGCAGCTCTTTGATGCGCAGGCCGATCTTGACGCGTATGTCGTATGTGCTCATGCAGCCCTCCCTTTTCCCACATGATTTACTTCATGCCGAAATAAGTTGACCCGCTATAAGTGGCATTTGATGGTAGGATGCAAGGGAGAGAACGTAATCGTACGATTACAGGGAGGGGCATGGATTTTAGGATATTCCACGAGTTCGTCGAACTCGTGCTGCAAGGAAGCTATTCTTCGGCAGCGCGCACGCTCAACGTGTCGCAACCGACGCTGAGCCGCCACGTCAGCACGATGGAGAAGGAATTGGGAACGAAGCTCATCGCCGACGTCGTACCGGTGCGGCTGACCCCGGCGGGCAACGCCGTGTTCCAGGCCGCGCTGCAAATGGACGATCTGTACAGCGGCCTGCGCGACGACCTGGCCGCCCTACGGCGCGTGCAGCCCACGCGCGTGCGCATCCACGACACGCTGTCCCTCAAGCCGCTCTCGTCGCGCATCGTGTCGGCCTCAAGCCGCATGGCGCACGCGAACCCGTCCATCAAGTTCGAGTACACCAGCCCGCCACCGGGCTTGATGCCGGCGGAAGCCATCGCCCAACGCGCCTGCGACCTGTCGTTCGTCCAGCTGTTCGGGGCACATGAGCACCCGCTGCTGCCCGCCGGGGTGCAAGCGCGCCAGCTGGGAGCGTTCGCGGGCCGGGCGCTGGTCGGCGTGCCGAAGGGGTTGCCGCTCGCGGGGCGCGCCGCCGTGCAGCTTGACGACCTGAAGCACGAGCCCGTGCTCATGCTGGCGTTGAAATCGAACGCGCCCTTCAAGGAAACCTTCGTGGACGCGTGCCTCGCGCACGGCTTCCGCCCGTCCATCAAGATGATTCCCTGTCGCCTGTTCGAGGAGTTCTACCTGGTCGATCATGGGGAGGGCCTCTACGTGCTGTCGGAGCGCGACCTCGCGGCGAACGCGTCGCTGCGCGAGAGCCTCAGCGAGCGGCTTGCCCTCATCCCCCTCGCCGCCGAGGGCGCCGTCATCACCTGGCACGCCCTCTACCGCACCCCCGACCGCGCCCTCGCCACCCAATTCGCAGCGGCCATGGGGGAAGAGTAAACCACGAGGGGAGCCGGCGGTGCCGGCTCCCCTCGTGGACGTTCGCGTTACAGCAGCTCTTCCACGGCCGGGGCTACCACGTCGGGGATGCTGGCGGTGGGCTCGAAGCGGCGGATGACGGTGCCGTTGCGGTCGACGAGGAACTTCGTGAAGTTCCACTTGATGTCCGGCTTCGACGCGAAGTCGGGGTCGTTTTTCGACAGGAGGTCCTCGAGCACGGGCGTCAGCTCGTGGCCCTCGTCAAAGCCCTCGAAACCCTTCTCCTGCTGCAGGTAGGCGAACAGCGGGTCGGCGTTCGGGCCGTTCACCTCGATCTTCGCGAACTGCGGGAACGTCACGCCGAAGCGGGACGTGCAGAACGCGGCAATCTCCTCGTTCGTGCCCGGCGCCTGGTGGCCGAACTGGTCGCACGGGAAGTCGAGGATGTCGAGGCCGCGTTCGTGCAGGTCGCGGTACAGCTCCTCGAGCTGGGCGTACGTCGGCGTGAAGCCGCATTCCGTGGCGGTGTTGACAATCAGCAGCACGCGGCCCTCGTAATCGGCGAGCGCGACTTCGTTGCCCTGCTGGTCCTCAACGGTGTAGTCGTACAGGCTCATGGGTTCCTTCTTCCATCATCGGTTTCGTTTCATGGTCCCATTGTACGACATAATGTTATTGGTTTAGTATCAATTAGGTAACCGGCCGGCAACTAGGGCCCGTGCGCAATTTTTGCGAAGGTGGAGCCGGAAAGCCCGTTTCTCGCTCCGACGGCGGCCCGCCGTCCGCGCTCCCCTCAAGGCGGCAAACTCATCGCTTGCAGGGCGCATGTTTCACGTGAAACATGCGTTCGTTAGGCGGGGACGGGGTATATCGCGCCGGGCTCGCCGAGCATGACGAGGATGTCGTAGTCCATGCTCCAGCCGCCCGTCCAGGCGTCTTCGTAGCAATAGGGGTCGTAGGGCGGAAGCGAGTCGAACAGCGCCGCGACCTCGTCCACCTCCGCGCGATGCTCCTCGTGGTGGTACGACACGCGGTTCCCTTTTTGGTGATACGTGGCGTTGTCAACCGTAACGTGCTCGAAGCCGAGCGCCTCGATATCCTCGGCAGCTTCGCGCGCCGCGCCCTCTTCGCCGCTTGCGTTCAGCACGAGCACGGTGATCTCGGCTTTCCCCGCGCGAAGCTCCTGCTCTTTGACGGGTGCCGCCGTGGGCGGATTCGGCTTCGCCTGCTCAGCCGGTGCCTCCTTGGCAGCCTGTTCGCTCGCTACGGAGTCCTTCGCGGAGTTTTGCGGCTCATTGCCCGAAGCGCATCCGGCCAATGCCGCGCATATCGCGCCAACGATGACGATCCCGATCATTCGCTTCAGCATCTCGAGCCCCCTCGTTTCGATGGTTCTGCAAGTATACCTCACGCAGCACGTGCCGCGCTCGACTCCGCATGCAGCGGGGGGCGACCCATGGCCGCCCCCCGTGCAATCGTTATGCTTGCTTGGTCTCGATTTCCAGCTCGCCGGCTTGCTCTTGCTTCGCGTGCGGACGACCCGCGTCGACGAAGCGGTCGCGCTGCTTCTTCGCTTCGGCCTCCTTGTCGGCCAGGTTCGCCTTCGCCACCGAAATCATGAGCTTGATGCGGTTCAGCTGGTTCACCTCGGACGCGCCGGGGTCGTAGTCAACCGCCACGATGTTGCTGTCGGGATAGCGGCGGCGCAGCTCCTTGATGACGGCCTTGCCCACCACGTGGTTCGGCAGGCATGCGAAGGGCTGCGTGCACACCACGTTCGGCGCGCCGGTCTTGATGAGCTCCACCATCTCGGCCGTGAGCAGCCATCCCTCGCCCATCGAGTTGCACAGCGACAAAATCTCGCTCGCGTACTCAGCCAGCTCGAAGATGTCGGCCGGCGCCTCGAAGCGGCTCGAAGCCTTGAGCGCGTTCGTGATGGGCGCGCGCAGCTTCGCGACGGCCCACAACCCGATGCGCGAGCCGACCGCGCCCTTCGCCGAGCGGCCGAGCGGGTCCTTCTGGAAGATGCCGCCCGCGATGCCGAACAGGAAGAACTCGGCCAGGCCGGGCACGACGGCCTCGCAGCCCTCGCGCTCGATGACGTCGACGATCTGGTTGTTCGCCGTCGGGTGGAACTTCACGAGGATCTCGCCCACCACGCCCACGCGCGGCTTCGTCCCCTCGCCCTTCAAGGGCAGCGTGTCGAAGTCCTCCACGATGCGGCGCACCGTGTCCTTGAAGTCGCGGCGCTTGATGCCGCGCAACAGCTGCGCCTTGCAGGTGGCCATCCAGTGATCGTATAGGCGATTCGCGCTGCCCGGCTCCGCCTCGTAGGGACGCGTGCGGTACAGGGTCATCATGAGCAGGTCGCCGTAGAAGATGGCGTAGGCCGCCTGCAGCAGCATGGCGGGCGTCACCTTGAAACCCGGGTTGTCCTCGCCGAGGTCCTTGAACGACAGCGCGATGACCGGGATGTGCGGCAAGCCGACGGCGGCAAGCGCCTTGCGGATGAGCGAGATGTAGTTCGTGGCGCGGCAGCCGCCGCCCGTCTGCGTGATGATGACGGCCAGCTTGTCGGTGTCGTAGCGACCCGACATGACAGCCTCCATGATCTGGCCAGTGACCAGGATGGACGGATAGCATATGTCGTTGTTGACGTACTTGAGGCCCGCGTCCACCGCACCGTGGTCGACCGACGGCAGCAGCTCCAGGTTGTAGTCGTTCTTCTTGAAGATTTCCACGAGCAGCTCGAAGTGGATGGGCGCCATCTGCGGGCACAGGATAGTGTAGCCCGCGTCCTTCATCTCCTGCGTGAACACGGCGCGCGGGAACTCGGTGGTGGCGCCTTCGCGCTGCTTGAAACGCTCGGCCACCTCGGGCGCCGCCTTCTCGGTGAACGTCTCGGGCGTGGCGCCGGTGAGCTTCGACGCGATGGCGGCCTCGGTCTGGCCCGTCTTCGCCTCGATGGCGGCCTCCGGCGAGGCTTCGAACGTGTCGGGGTCGAACGTCACCGCCGGGCAGCCGCGCGGCATGCGCTCGGCTTCGGCGCGCTCGTCGGCCTGGTCCTTGAGCGCGGCCAAGAGCGAGCGTACGCGGATGCGCGCCGCGCCGAGGTTGGACACCTCGTCGATTTTGAGCACGGTGTACACCTTGCCCGCCTGCTCGAGGATCTCCTGCACCTGGTCGGTGGTGAGCGCGTCGAGGCCGCAGCCAAAGCTGTTGAGCTGGATGAGGTCGAGGTCGCGTCGCTCGGTGGCCACCTTCGCCGCCGCGTACAGACGCGTGTGGTACATCCACTGGTCCACGAGGCGGATGGGGCGCTCGAGCGTGCCGAGGTGCGCGATGGAGTCTTCGGTGAGCACCGCCAGGCCGAAGCTGGTCAGCAGCTCGGGGATGGCGTGGTTGATCTCGGGGTCGTTGTGGTACGGACGACCGGCCAGCACGATGCCGTGCGTGCCCGTGGCCTCCATCCAGGCGAGCGTCTCCTCGCCCTTCGCGCGGATGTCGCGCTTGAAGGCCTCGTCCTCGGCCCATGCGGCGTCCACGGCAGCGTCCACGTCGGCCTGCGTCGGCGCGCCGGCCGCTCCCATGAGCTCGGGGTGCGCCTCGATCAGCTCCACGAACAGGCGCTTCTTGAGGTGCTCCTTCTGGTCGTACGGCAGCCACGGCGTGAGCAGCTCCACGTCGGACGTGCGCAGCTCGTCGATGTTGAGGCGCAGCGCCTCGGGGTAGCTGGCCACGATGGGGCAGTTGAAGTGGTTGCCCGCGCCCTCGTCTTCCTGGCGCTCCCACTTGCTGCACGGGAACCAGATGAAGTCGGGCTTCTTGTCCAGCAGGTTCATGATGTGGCCGTGCGACAGCTTCGCCGGATAGCACACGCTCTCCGACGGCATGGACTCGATGCCCGCCTCGTAGGTTTTCTTCGTCGAGGGATCGCTCAGCACGACGCGCCAACCGAGCTTCGTGAAGAAGGTGAACCAGAACGGGTAGTTCTCGTACTGGTTGAGCGCGCGCGGGATGCCCACGGTGCCGCGCGGCGCGTCCTCGGGCGCGAGCGGCTCGTAGCCGAACAGGCGCTGGCTCTTGTACTCGTAGAGGTTCGGCACGGCGCTCTTGCTCTCGTCGAACGTGCCGGCGCCCTTCTCGCACCGGTTGCCCGTGATGAAGCGGCGGTGCTTGCCGGTGGTCTCGTCCACGCCGAAGTCGTTCACGGTGAGCAGGCAGTGGTTCGAGCACGCCTTGCAGTGCACGGTCTTGTGCGTGGGCGACAGCGCGGCAAGCTGCTCGATGGACAGCAGCTTCGTGCCCACCTCAACCGGCGCCGGCGCGTCCTCGAACTCCGAGCTCCACGCCGAGCCCGCCTCGGCCTTGCGCGCCTCCAACGCCACGGCCGAATGGTAGCGGTCGCGCGCGAGCAGGGCCGCGCCGAACGCGCCCATGTTGCCGGCGATGTCGGGACGCACGGCCTGCACTTCGGACAGCTGCTCGAACGCGCGCAGCACGGCGTCGTTCAAGAACGTGCCGCCCTGCACGATCACCTTCGTGCCCACGTCGTGCGGGTCGCGGATTTTGATAACCTTGAACAGGGCGTTCTTGATGACGGAGATAGCCAGGCCCGCGGCGATGTCGCCCACGGTGGCGCCTTCCTTCTGCGCCTGCTTCACGCGGCTGTTCATGAACACGGTGCAGCGGCTGCCCAGGTCGACGGGGCGCTCGGCCTTGATGGCGGTCTGCGCGAACTCGGCCACGTCCAAATTGAGGCCCGTGGCGAAGCTCTCGATGAAGCTGCCGCAGCCCGAGGAGCACGCCTCGTTCAGCATGATGTGGTCGATGACGCCGTCCTTCACGCGCAAGCACTTCATGTCCTGCCCGCCGATGTCGAGGATGAACTCCACGCCCGGCAGCATTTCCTGCGCGCCGCGCAGGTGCGCCACGGTCTCGATCTCGCCCGAGTCCACGCGCAGCGCCTCGAGCAGCAGGTGCTCGCCGTAGCCCGTTACCGTGGAGTGGCCGATGTGCACGAGCGGCGCCCCCGTGTCGGCGTCCACCGGCATCTCGTTGTACAGGTTGCTGAGCGCGGCGCGGGCGCAGCCCAGCACGTCGCCCTTGTTGCTGGCGTAGTGCGACCACAAAAGCGCGCCGTCCTCGCCGATGAGCGCGGCCTTGAACGTGGTGGAGCCGGCGTCGATGCCCAGGTACGCCGTGCCCTCGTAGTCGATGAGGCTGCCGCGGCGCACGCATTCGGCATCGTGGCGGCTCTTGAACTGGGCAAGCTCGTCATCGTTGGCGAACAGCGGGGGCAGACGCACCACTTCGGAGCCCTGGATGTCGCCGAGGTTCTTCAGGCGGTCCACCACGTCGGACAGCAGCTCGGCCTTCACCGTCTCGCTTGCGGCGCCCGCGATGGCGCAACCGCTCGCCACGAACAGGTGGGCGTTCTCGGGCACGATGGTGTGCTCGTCGTCCAACTCGAGCGTCTCGTAGAAGCGCTTGCGCAGCTCGGGCAGGTACTGCAGCGGGCCGCCGAGGAAGGCCACGTAGCCGCGAATGGGGCGGCCGCACGCTAGGCCGGAGATGGTCTGCGTCACGACGGACTGGAAGATGGACGCGGCGATGTCCTCCTTGCGCGCGCCCTCGTTGATGAGGGGCTGCACGTCGGTTTTCGCGAACACGCCGCAGCGGCTGGCGATGGGGTAGATGGTGGTCGCCCCCTGCGCAAGCACGTTGAGGCCGCCCGCGTCGGTGTTGAGCAGCGCGGCCATCTGGTCGATGAACGCGCCCGTGCCACCGGCGCACGTGCCGTTCATGCGCTGCTCGATGCCCTGGTCGAAGTAGATGATCTTCGCGTCCTCGCCGCCCAGCTCGATGGCCACGTCGGTTTTCGGGATGAACGTTTCCACGGCCGTTTTGGAGGCGATGACCTCCTGCACGAATTCGATGCCCAGCCACTGCGCCAGCAAGAGCCCGCCCGAGCCCGTGATGGCGATGGTCATGCGCTCGCCTCCGAAGTCGGCCGCGGCCTCGTCGAGCACCTCCACGATGGTGGCGCGTACGTCGGCGTGGTGGCGGCGGTACACCGAGAACTTGACGTTGTTCGCCTCGTCGAGGATGGCCAGCTTGACCGTGGTCGATCCCACGTCGATGCCGATATGGAGGCTTCCCTGGATGCCCTGTTCGTTCGCCATGACGACTTCCTTCGTATCTTCGCTCATACTTTTGAACTCCTACAATTCAATCGGCTTGCCCGGCTTGATGAACAGCAGCCTCATTGCAATGAGGGCCATCTCCTCCGAGCTCTCGTGCATGCCGGTTTCAATCCAACGCTCGATCACCCCGAGGTACGCCGACGCGTAAAACGCCACGTAGTACCTCACGAACGGCTCGGGATCGTTGCGGTAGCGCTCGTGGAGGATGGACTGGATGAGGTTCGTGCACACCGAGTCGCGCAGCCGCGGGCCGAAGCGGATGTCGCCGCCGGGGCCCAGCACCGCGTGCATGAAGTCGCCCTGCTCGCGCAGGTAGTCGAACAGCTCCACGAGAAACGGCAACGGGCGCTTGCGGGCGCGGTACTTCAGCAGCTCGCGCACGGTGAGGTTCTGCATCTGCGCCTGGAAGCACTCGAGGTGGCACATGACCTCGTCCTCGAGCGTGGCAAGAAGCGCTTCCTTGTCATGGAAGTGGTTGTAGAACGTGCCGCGGTTGAGGTCCGCGCGCTCGCACAGGTCGTTCACCGAGAAGCCGTCGAAACCGCGCTCCTCCATGAGCTCGATGAGCGCCGCACGCAGGGCGCGCTTCGACCGCGTGATGCGGCGGTCCTGCGGCGCGGCTGGAGCCGTGGTGACAGCCATACTCCTCCAATTGAACGCTTCGATCAATAATCAACAAGTTGTTCATTAACGCATTGTACCGGGAATCTGCCCCGCTGACAACCGAGCGACCCCCTCGTCTCCGCAAAAAAGCCGCACGCGTTTCCGCGTGCGGCTCCGTCCGCTCTTCGTAGGTTCGCGACGCGCTTGCCGCGTCAGGCGCCCTGCGCCCCACCCCCTTCAAGCGCGGGCGCGCGCTCGGCAACCGCCGCATCCTCGCCGCGCTTCCACGACAGACCGCGCCCCGAGCGCATGGCCACGATTGCCAGCACCGCAATGGCCACGTCGCACACGATGCAGAACACCCACACCGAGGAGAACCCGCCGGTCTGCTCGTAGATCGCCGTAAGCAGCGGCGCGCCGACGCTTCCCACCACGTAGCCGATGGCGGGCACGAGCGAGTAGATGCGGCCGTAGTCCTTGCGTCCGAATATGGCCATCGTGAGCGTTGCCATGCCCGTGCCGAACACCGCGTACATCGAATCGTTCAGCCCCGCGCCCAGGCACGCAAGCGCCGGCGACGACGGGCTTGCCAACAGGCATCCGAACGACACCACGGTCACGCACGCCCACAGCAGAATGGCCTTCGCCGGACCGAACTTGTCGCACGTGATGCCGATGAGCGGGTTCCACGCGATGTCGCACAGCATGGCCGCCGAAACCATGAGACTGCCCACCGTCGGGTCGAACCCAACCGAAGACCCGTACATCGGAAACAGCTGATTCGTCACCGTCGTCATGACGATGAGGCACATGGCTCCCACGAGCGCGAAGAACGCGGGCGACCTCACCGCCGAACGGAAATCCACGCCCTCCGTCTCGGCAGCACTCCCCTCCCCTTCGCCTGCCGCGAGCGCCTCTTCGTACCCATAGGGTTTCATGCCCTTGTCGGCCGGCGACAGCCGCAGCAGAAACACCGTCGAGGACAGCATGATGCACGCGCTGACCGCCGCCAGGGCGAGGTAGCCCGCCCTCCAGCCGATGGCCCCGATGACCTGCGTCACGATGGGGCTCATGATGGCGTTGCACACGCTTGCGATGGCCCATGCCATGCCGATGGCGAACCCGGCGCGGCGCACGAACCAGTTGTTCAGGATGATGGCGATGCCCACCGACGTGTTGAAGCCCATGCAGAAGCCGATCACTGCGCCCGACACGTACCACATGGACACGTCGGTGTAGAACGCCATAGCCGCCCCGGCCAACGCCTCGACGGCGCAGATGAGGGTCATGTGCACGGGGATGTTCATCCGCGGCACCAACCGCCCCGCAAGGGGCATCGAAATCGCCTGACCCAGGGACACGATGGTCATGTACCAGGCCAGCGTTGATTCCTCGACGCCCAAACTCTGGCTCACCGGCACGTAGAAGCTGCCGGCAACCACGGTGAAGAAGCCAATCGATCCGGAGATCATCAACCCGCAGCCAATCATCACGATCCACGCATAGTGCCTGTTCTTATGCTTTGTTCCGTTCATATCATCGCCCGTCTCAGGTCGAACCTATCTGGTTAGAATGCGCCCTCGCGCTCCAAGCTTCCTTCGCTCACCGGCACCGCCATGGCGTGCGTCACGGCGTCGGGTGCGCCAATCCACCCCAGCTTCTTCCCGAACAGCACGCCCGCCACCACGATGACCAGCGGATACAGGTAGCAGAAGAAGGCGTAGGGAGCGTAGGAGACGCAGCTCACGCCCAGCACCGTCACCATGTACACGGCACAGGTGTTCCACGGCACGAGAACCGAGGTGATGCCGGCGCTCGAGTTGACGATGTTGCCCCACACGTCGTTCTTCACGCCGAGCCGCCGGAACTCGTTGCGGTACATCTGGGTGGACAGCGTGATGGCGGGATACTGATCGGGAAGCAGCACGTTGAACAGCGCGCCCGAGAACACCGTCACCGAAACCAGCTGCCCGAAGCTCTTGAGCTTGCTGACGATGGGTTCAACCATCGAATCCATGAGCTTGGTGTGCTGCATGATGCCGCCGTACGCCATGACCAGCACCACGATGGAGATGGTGCTCATCATTTCCTGGATGCCGCCGTTGCTCAGCAGGGTGTCGAGGCTCTCGAAGCCGGTCGCACTCACCACGCCCACGTTCGCCACTTCCACCACCTGAGCGAGGTCGGACCCTTGCAGCAGGACGGCCT